>Ga0137306_100039_pt1 | contig 204862 bp, 177 predicted proteins | sample Inofroosms_March_FD_97187 | JGI IMG/M metagenome (GOLD analysis project Ga0137306, IMG submission 97187) | Mouse cecal microbial communities from Vienna, Austria - N-Acetylneuraminic and N-Acetylglucosamine D2O microcosms_March | ecosystem: Host-associated > Mammals > Digestive system > Large... | reverse complement strand
TCTGGGTTTTCCACTTAACAATGATTTATGAAAAAAAATGGAAAAGCTGATTTCAAAAAAAGTAAACAAAAAAAACGTCCGTTTTTTTACAAATGGAAATCACTGATAATCTTCCTTTAATGTCAAACGGCAAAGATATATACTTTTTAATCGTTACCAAATAAAACAGAATAAATTCTGGCAATCAGAAATAAAAAGCAAATACCTGAATAAAACACACCTCTTTATAGGAATAGTCATATTATAATTTTAACAAACCAATAAAACAAAAATCAAAAAATTCTTTTTTACATTTGTAGTTTTAAAATTACAGAGTTTTGATTTGACAAGAAATGTGACATATACTTAAAAATTAAAACATAAAATTCAACAGAATGAAAAAAATAGTTTTTCTATTACTGGTTGTGATACCTTTTATGGTATTCGGGCAAAAATCCCAGATTAAATTCGAAGCCACTTCCCACAGTTTCGGAACCATCAGCGAAACCGGTGGTAAAGCGGTTCACGATTTTCTTTTTAAAAATACAGGAGATGCTCCCTTAATCATCACTAATGTACGGGCAGGTTGTGGCTGTACCACTCCGGAATGGAGCCGCGAACCCATCGCTCCGGGAGCAACCGGAAATATCAAAGTATCTTTCGACCCCACCGGACGGCCGGGAGCATTCATTAAATCCGTCACCGTCAATACCAACGGCAATCCTTCCGTAGTGACCCTTACCATCCGGGGAAATGTAAGCCGCAAACCGGCTTCGCCTTATGCCAGTTACAAATTCTCCATCGGTACCCTGAAACTGACTACGCTCCACTTGAATCTGAATGCCATTAAAAACGACAAACAAACAGAGAAAACCATAGATATTATCAACTCTGGAACAGAACCTCTGAATATCACCGCAACAAGCACTTCTCCGGCCATAACCGTCAATGTCGAACCCAAAACTTTAGGGAAAGGAGAAAAAGGAAAAATACAAGTCATCTATGATGCACAGAAAAAGAACGACTGGGGGTTTGTATCGGATAAAATTGAAATAAAAACCCAGAATGCAGTCGGTAACATCATGATTGTCGGAAACATACAGGAGGATTTTTCAGCCTATAACGGCGATTTCTCCGATGCTCCGGTTGCTGTTTTTTCAGAAATGGAAAGCATCCTGGAAAATCTGGCCCCCAACAGCACAGTAACTCACGAGTTTTATATTCAGAATACCGGAAAATCTGATTTGATCATCAGAAAAACCCGGACTTCGGATAATCAGATATCTGTAAATGTAGCTAAAACTTCCATAAAACCCGGAAAGAAAACCAAAGTAGTTATTACTTTCAAAACCGGACAGATTTCCAAAGCAACCAAAATCATCCAGTTTACGTTAAACGACCCGCGTAATTCTATCGCCACTTATAAAATAGTAAGCATTTTGAAAAAATAAAAGCATCGTTAAAATCCTACGAACATGAAATCCGTTTTATTTTTGACTATTTTCTCTCTTTTGGCGATAAAAATCCTCGCACAAGGACGTTTAGAGCTCGAAACACCTCGGATAATCCTGGATCGTTTAATGGTAGACGACCAGCCCCAACACGCCACTTTTACAATTAAAAACAGCGGCGACCAACCGATCATCATCACCCGGGTCACTCCCATGTCAAGTCAAATCAAAGCAGACTGGACGAATGAACCATTGGCTCCGGGAAAAAAAGGGACCATTACCCTGACATTTACACCTTCCAGATTTCCAGAAAATTTCAACTATAAAATACTGATTTACTCGAATGCACAAAACAACCGGGAAGAGGCAGAACTGGCAGGAACGCTGGTAGAAAATCCGGACAAACTCAAGTTATCCTATAAATACGATCTCAACGGATTAGCTTTCAAAACCACCCATGTCAATTTGGGTAAAGTTTTTACCTGGCAGAAAATATCCGATACAATTACCTTTATCAACACCAGGAAAGAAACGGTTAAACTAAGCGTACAATACCAACCGGCCCACCTTCAAACCAGATTTATTCCGGAAGAAGTGGCTCCAGACCAAAAAGGATGTGCCGTCATTACTTATGACGCCCCCAAGAAAAATGATTATGGCTACAACTATGAAAGCATCATCCTTTCCATAAATAATTCCCGGGATTATAAAACCCGTCTTTCCGTGAGTATCAACCTCCTGGAAGATTTCAGCAAACTCAACAAAAAGCAATTGTCAGAGGCTCCCATAGCTTCTTTTAAACAAAAAGATATCAATTTCGGAGAGATAAAAAAAGGAGAAAAGGTCAACTGTGATTTTGAATTGACTAATAGCGGAAAAAGTGACCTTATCATCCGTAAAACCAAAGCCAGTTGCGGTTGTACGGCTGTAACCCTGGGCAACAAAACACTGGCACCAGGACAATCGACGACAATCCGGGCTACCTTTGATTCTACCGGCAAATCCGGACGGCAATACAAAACCATTACCGTCATTACCAATGACCCTGCCCAAGCGGAAGTACAATTAAATATTCAAGGAAACATTAAAGAAAAATAGGAATATCCAGGCAAAAGAAGTAACCCCAAAGATGATATACCCGGAACATTTCGAATCCAAAATCAAATTCGATAAGATCAGGCAGCTCATTAAAAACTATTGCTCCAGCGATATGGGCAAAGAACTGACGGACGCAATGAGTTTCACAGCAGAGCCTCATCTCCTAGAAGAAAAATTAACAGAAACCCGGGAATTCATGTCTATTCTCCTGGAAGAAAATGAATTTCCGGATACTCACTTCCGGGATGCCCGTCCTTTTCTACAGAAAATCAGAATAGAAGGTTTATTTCTGGAAATAGCGGAAATGGTTTCTTTAAAAAATTCCTTGGAGACTTTATCCGCAATCCTCCGTTTTTTCCGGACCAAAGAGGAACGCTACCGCCTTCTCTGTAGCAAAGCAGAAACGATTTTTCAGTTTCCGCTCATCTTACAACACTTAGATTCTATTGTTTCCAAACACGGAACCATAAAAGACTCGGCCTCTCCGGAACTAAGCAATCTACGCCGTGAATTGCAAAAAAAACAGGCAGGGATTTCAAAACGGATGCAAAGTTTATTACAACAAGCACAATCCGAAGGATGGGCGGACAGGGAAAGTAGCATTGCCATCCGGGATGGTCGTATGGTCATCCCCATCCCCTCAGCATACAAACGAAAAATCAATGGTATTGTACATGATGAATCAGCTACCGGCAAAACTTCTTACATAGAGCCCACAGAAATCGTTGAGACAAACAATGAAATCCGGGAACTGGAATTGGAGGAAAAAAGGGAAATCAATCGCATCCTCCGTAAATTCGCCGATGAGCTTCGCCCGCATATCGACGAACTACTGCCTGCATACGACTTTCTGGCCTATATCGATTTTGTCAGGGCAAAAGCTTCTTTTTCCAATTATATAAATGCAATCGTTCCCCCTTACAGCGAACGTGCGGAAATGTTATGGTATGAAGCCCGGCATCCATTGTTATGGCTCAGCCTGAAAAACACAGACAAAGTATTGGTTCCACTCAACATTGAGATAAATGAAGACCAACGGATTATCCTGATTTCAGGCCCCAATGCCGGAGGAAAATCCGTATGTCTGCAAACAGCCGGACTCCTGCAATACATGTTTCAATGCGGATTGCCCGTACCCGTTAGTGAAACCAGCAAATTCGGCATTTTCAAACATATCCTGATTGACATCGGAGACGAACAGTCACTTGAAAACGATTTGAGCACCTACAGTTCCCATTTGCTCAACATGAAAAATTTCCTGAAATATGGAAATGCCGCAACATTGATTTTAATTGACGAATTCGGCACAGGAACGGAACCGATGTTGGGAGGGGCCATTGCAGAAGCCATACTTGCCGACCTGAACAAAACGGAAGTAAGAGGGGTCATTACCACTCATTACACCAATCTGAAACACTTTGCTGCAGAAACACCGGGAATCTTAAACGGAGCCATGCTGTATGACAGTCATCGGATGTTACCACTGTTTGAACTGCGAATCGGCAAACCAGGCTCTTCCTTTGCCTTTGAAATCGCTAAAAAAATCGGCTTACCCAAAGAAATATTAGACTATGCAGCTACCAAAATCGGGGAAGACCATATCAACTACGACAAACACCTCAAAGACATTGCCCGGGACAAACGCTATTGGGAAGAAAAACGACGTAAAATTCATGAAAACGAAAAACATCTGGATGAAGTCGTAGAAAAATACCGTACAGAACTCAACGAAACCTCACGGCTACGTAAAGAAATTATCCAGGAAGCCCAGCAAAAAGCCCGGGAAATCATAACCCAGGCCAATAAAACCATAGAACAAACCATCCGGGAAATTAAAGAACATCAGGCCGAGAAAGAAAAAACACGGCAATTGCGCCACCGATTGGAAGCAGAAAAAGAACACCTGCTTTCTGAAGCTGCCGCAACAGAAGAGGAGCGCATCCGCAAGAAAATGGAAAAACTGCAAAACCGGGAAAAAAATAAAAAGCAAAAGAAAGAACCGACCCCTCAGGACACCCAACAAACAACAAAACCGGAAATGTCCATTTTTTGCAAAGGAGATATGGTAAGCCTGCCTAATAAAGCCATCGGAGAAATTATCAAACTGGATGATAAAACAGCAACCATTGCTTTGGGTAATCTGCAAACAACAGCCAAACTCACCCAGTTAAAAAAAGTATCCGCCTCACAAGCCAGAAAAACGGCGCGCCCTCAAGTTTCTTACGCCAATATTCGCGAAAACATCAGTCAAAAACGCATGAACTTTAAGCCGGATATAGATTTGAGAGGAATGCGCGGAGATGAAGCACTGCAAAAAGTAATCTCTTTCCTGGACGAAGCCGTCATGCTGAACTACAAAGAACTCCGGATCCTGCACGGAACAGGAACCGGAGCTTTACGCCAACTCATCCGGCAATACCTCAGTACGAATCCCTTGGTTGCCTCATACGCCGACGAGCAGGTACAACTTGGAGGAGCCGGAATTACCGTCGTACAACTGGATATTTAAGTAGAATAACGGACACCCGGAAGTTCATGGCCTTTTACATCCGCAATACGGGGAGAAACAAAATGTAAATAATACCAGTAAGTATTTTTAAAACGCCAAAGCATTTTCTTCGCTTCCTCTTTATTCCCCTGGTACCTCTGAAAAATAGTCATATAGTCAGAATAAGCCCTCGCACTTTCAACCGATACACCCCAGTTCTTCTCCATTACGCTTTCATGCTGAAAGTCCATAGCCACCAACAAAGCCTGTTCATATGCCCTGGGAAGGCGGACATCGGGACCATAAGAATAAAAATGAGTAAATATACGGCAGAATTTCTCCAATTCCTTATTCAACAAAAGTCCGCAAAGAACATAATTTAAAGTCAACGACTTACTTTTTCCGGCATCCAAAACACGAGCCATATCGGATAAGAAAGGACGTCCTCCTATGAAAAAATCCCTATCCGCAAAAAAATTCAGTGTATCCCGGGCAACAGCTTCCAATTCAACTCTTTTTCCGGCACACCATTGCCTATGATTTGATGAATGCTCCAACACCGACAGATATTTTTCTGCCACAGCAAAATCCCGCTTCTGAATATTCAGGTCAACCAAACGCCTGAGACACCGGAAATCCATTCCCTGCGGCGTTCCTACCGAAGCCTGAAAAATCCAATGAATCCCTTCATTGGGAATATTCAAGCGGTAATAAAATTCTCCGCCAATGACATTAGTCTGGTAATCCATATCCCGGGGCAGATATAAACATCCCAACCCCCAAACCGGAAAATCAAACAATCTGTCTCCAATCTGGTCATTACAAGCCAAAGCCAGGCAAATCAAATACATTTCTTCCCGGGTCGGTTCTTTTATCCCTTGAGCCACCAGCAAGGCACGCTCCCACTTCCCTTGCTGGACAGCCTGGTCCAAACGATAAAAAACTTCCCGCTCGGCCGGATACATCCGGTAAAAGCACAGTCCTAAACCGACAAATACCAAAGCCAGTTCACTCCAGTATACCCACCTGCGGAAAGGCTTCTGCATTTTTCCGGCCCCACAGGCAATCAGCAGTAGACACAGCCCATAAACATACATCCCCCAGACAGCCCACATTCCTGCATTTTTCAAGGGAGTAAGGATTAAAGCATACAAAGATTCTGACGAACTGAAAAACATTTCCCGGCGCCAGATATAAGGAAAACTCCATAAAAGCCCTAACCACAAAATACCTATTCCCCACCGGCCCTTTTCCTTCATCCGCCAAAGCTCATACCCCCAACAGGTCAGAAACAAAAAAATACATCCTCCCGGCGAAAGCGTCAAATAAAGCAAAGGGAAAGCGAAAGTGAAAATACCGTAACGCCACTTTACCGAACGAATAGCTACATATCCTCCCAATCCCCAAAAGAAAAAAAACATCCGTAAAGATTCACCCAAAAATATATCGGAATGCAATTGCAAATAAAGATTTAAAAACACCGGGATATATCCCACCCATAACCAGGCAGGTGGCACTGACAAATGAACAGCAATAAAACGAATTGCCATATACAGTCCAAAATTTATTCCCGTTAACAGTAAAGCCCCAACCGCCGGCCACTTATAAAACTGCAATAAAAAATGGGCCAGATAGTCTGTCCATCCTCCGGGTCTCAGCGCAAATTCCTGCCAATATGCGCTTTTCAACATAAAAAAATCCGATTCCTCTCCAAATACAATATGTCCCGGCATACACCAGAACCAGAAACACCAAATCAACGGAAAAGTAAAAAGCGCAATTTTTTCTTTTTTCATTACCATCTCCTCTTTTTAATTATAAAGCATCCTCTATCTTTCCCTTCATCACCTCTTCCAAACGGTAAGGAGAAACAGTCACTTCTCCCCCGATAAATTCAGGGACATTAAACGAGCGCAAATACATCTTGTAGAATTCCGGATCTTTTTGAGGCATAACGAAAGGTTTATGCATTTGTCCGTTCCGGTCAAAATAAGCAAAATAACAATGCGTGTATGCATGGTCCAGACGGCGGCTACTGAAAACCACCCACCGGCCCGAAGAAGCCCAACCGTGATAGCTTTCTGCCCGCTCACTGTTCAGTACATCAGCATCCACAAGACTATTCGTTTGTAAATCCCATATCCTCAGGTCCGCATCTTCATGGTGAATCAAGAAAACACCACAATCGGCCTCTGTATACATCAGATAACGCCCATCCGGTGACACGGCAGGATATACAGCAGTAGTACCCGTCTCTGCCGGATCGATAACAGGAACAATGGAATCTCCCAATAGTCCCGTTTCTGCATCAAAATCAACCCGGTAAATTCCATACCTCAGTTTCCGATATTCCTGAGGCAATTTTACCGGCTCAGCTTTACAAAAATACAAATATCTCCCGTCAGGCGACCAGGCCGGATAAGCCATCCATTGGTCCCGGACATTAAAACGCGGATCGGCCAGAACCCTATTATGCTCTACATCATATATCATCAGGTCACCCGCCAGGTCATACACTTTGATTTTCTCATCGGCAAAAGCATGAAAGGCCTGATAGGTATCATTACACGAAAAAGCAATATATCTACCGGAAGGATGCCACATGCGGTAAGAACCGGGACGCTCCAGACCGGCTTTGGTATTTACTCTTTTCGCTTTTCCGTCCTTCACGATAATTGTTCCCGGGTCTTTCCAGCGTACATGAAACATAAAATGGTCAGGAGAATAATTACAAAAAGAATGACAATTTACACAACTCCCTTCCACCAAAGAGGCCGGCACAAAAGCTTTCTCCTGAAAAGATGACAAGTCTCTCTGCACCAAACACAAACGGGTTCCCAATTCATAGCCGGGCTCAATTAAACGGTAAGCCAGATAGGGATCAATGGAATCGGCCGCCACCATCAGAGGAAAAGCCTTATATCCCTCCCATCGTCCTTGTTTCTTCGAAAAAACTTTTACCTCTAACGTATCTCCCTGGGCTTCTGCCATCAGTCTACGCCATTTCTTTAAAGAAATATCTATTCCCTGCTTCCCCCGGCAAGTCAATAGAATGGTCCCGGACTTAGAAAACTGCACTTCTATGCTTTCTGCACCATCCAGCATAAAATTCAAGGGAGCTATATTTACCGGTACAGTCACAGCTTTATAATCCGGGAAAATCTCCGGCAGCCGGTCAATCTCTTTCACTTCCCTCTTTCCTTCCTGACAAGCAGAGAAACACACACCAAAAGCAAACACACACAACCACCTTCTCAACATAATTGATATTTTAAAATTACAAAATAGCCTTTCTTATCCGTACCAATCGTTCCAACAATCCTTCCAACAAATCCAGTTGCAACATATTGGCCCCGTCTGATTTGGCATTCCGGGGATCCGGATGTGTTTCAATGAAAATACCATCTGCTCCTACTGCCACCCCGGCGCGTGCAATTGTCTCTATCAACTGAGGATGTCCCCCGGACACCCCACAAGCCTGGTTCGGCTGCTGTAAAGAATGCGTCACATCCACCACTACAGGACAATGGCAGGACTCCTGCATGATCTTCACCCCACGATAATCCACAATCAAATCCTGATAACCGAATGTTGTCCCCCGTTCCGTCACCATCACATTTTCATTGCCCGAATCCCTTACTTTCGCAGCAGCAAAAAACATAGCCTCCGGCGACAGGAACTGGCCTTTTTTTATATTCACAATCTTCCCGGTCCTCGCTGCAGCTACTAACAAATCCGTCTGCCGGCACAAAAAAGCAGGAATCTGCAATACGTCCACATACTCCGCAGCCAGCACAGCATCCTCCGGAGTATGAATATCAGTGACCACCGGTACATGAAATTCTTTCTTTACCTTAGCCAGAATCTCCAGAGCTTTCTCATCTCCGATACCTGTAAAAGAATCCAAACGGGAACGATTGGCCTTTTTAAACGACCCCTTAAACACATAAGGAATTCCCAGTCTTTGGGTAATAGCCGTTATATGTCCGGCAATATTCAGGGCCATCTCTTCTCCTTCTATCACACAAGGCCCCGCCAATAAAAAAAACATCTCCCGATTGGTTAACTCATCTAATATTTTCATACGATTATAATTTTACGAATTTTATATATCCTTTTTCTTTTGAATGGTCCGGTTTTCTTAAAATCCGGCTACCTGATCAGTTATATTTCTTTTTCCACCAATTTTTCAATCTTTCCCATATTTTTATCTCCGCTGCATTAGACTGCGGCCGGTAAAATACTTTTTCATTCACTTCTTCCGGCATAAATTCCATTTCAACAAAATTTCCCGGATAGTTATGAGCGTATTTATAATCTTTTCCGTAATTCAATTCCTTCATTAACTTCGTCGGAGCATTACGCAAATACAAAGGAACCGGAAGATTACCCGTTTGCTTTACAACAGCAATAGCCTCATCAACAGCGAGATAGGCAGAATTACTTTTGGGGGAAGTAGCCAGATAAATGACACATTCCGACAAAGGAATACGCGCTTCAGGCATACCAATTTTATGAATAATATCAAAACAGGCATTTGCCAATAACATAGCATTCGGATTGGCCAGACCTATATCTTCAGAAGCAGAAATCAAAAGCCGGCGGGCAATAAACTTGGGATCCTCTCCTCCTTCCAACATCCGGGCCATATAATAAAGGGCGGCATTCGGATCACTCCCCCGGATAGATTTTATCATAGCAGAAATGATATCATAATGCTGTTCCCCGTCTTTATCATACATCAACGGATTCTCCTGCAACTCCCTACGAACGGTATCATTATCAATGATTATTTCAGGACCCGCCTGGGCATTCACTACCAATTCCAATATATTGAGCAATTTCCGGGCATCTCCTCCGCTAAAAGAAATCAAGGCTTCTTTTTCCCGGACTATAATATTCTTTTCTTTCAGATAAAAATCTTTTTGAACAGCCCGGTCCACTAAAGCTTCCAGGTCCGCTTTTTCCTGTGCCTTCAGAACATATACCTGGCAACGGGACAACAACGGAGATATCACTTCGAAAGAAGGATTTTCAGTAGTCGCCCCGATTAAAGTCACCGTGCCCTTTTCCACAGCAGCCAGCAAAGAATCCTGCTGTGCTTTGGAGAACCGATGAATCTCATCAATGAAAAGAATGGGATTAGGCGTATTAAAAAAGCGCTGGCTTTCCGCTTTCTGAATCACTTCCCGAACATCCTTCACCCCGGAACTGACCGCACTCAATACATAAAAAGGCCTTTTCAATTGCTCCGCAATAATCATCGCCAACGTAGTCTTGCCCACTCCCGGAGGCCCCCACAAAATAAAAGAAGAAACCACACCCGATTCAATCATCTTGCGCAATACTTTCCCCTTACCGACCAAATGCTGTTGCCCGATATAATCGTCTAACGTCTTAGGTCTTAAGCGCTCTGCCAAAGGCTTGTTGTCCATATTAAAAATCCGTATCTTCTGACAAAGATACGGATTTAATTTATCATTCGACAAGCTTCATCTTATTTCTTTGAAGTACCACTTTCCAATATACTGACTATAGAAAACAGACAGAAACAAATAGCCCCCAAACCGGATAACACCCGGGCCGGTACAAAAAAAGCATTGTCATACAGACCTTCTTCAAATAAAAAAACACCTGAAAACAAACACAACAAAGCAGTAATTACCGGAATCATAGGTATGCGGTTGGCTAAAGCAAAAGACCGCTTCCATACTTTAGCCAACAAAATTACTTTACTGGAAATACTAAAACAAACCAATCCCAAACCCAACATGATAAAACCGGTAGTATTTGCAACATTTCCTATCCAGGCAAAAATAACCACTAATCCCCATATAAAAGCAACGGTTCCCATCGTTAAAACCAGCTTAGGCCACATATTCCGGTCCCGATTTGTATAAGTATTGCGAATCTGTTTAACAATACTCGCCACCAAAGCAATCAGACTGGTACAGATACAAGCCAAGCCCCCCATAACCGTTCCGGCGACAAAATAATAAGTTTCTTTTTCTGCACACATCAATAATACTATACACCAAACCCAGGCTATCACCGAGAAAAACGAAACCAGACCGGTCAATATCCGTCCCGTCACAGTGGAAAACCCCTGAACATTTACCCTGTTTCCAACTGTCTCGGAATTAACCGGAATCAAATAAAATTTAGCGGAAGAAGTAGCAGCAGTTGAAACACAGGCAGCAATCAAACCCACTCCGCAGACAACATGGCCCAATACAATAAAATTCGAATTTCTCCCATTCAGAAAAATCATCACTCCCGCAGCAATAGTAATAGCAGCGACTAAATAACCGAAAGCGGGCACTACATAACGAAGAAAAGGATGAAACTTTTTTATCAACTGCCGAATGATGACAGCAGCCGTAGCATACAAAGCCAGACAAATTGCTCCCAGAAAAAATACCACAGGCCCGGCCACCTGACGTAATCCGTCATCCCCATACCAATAAATAAAACCTCCCAGAAAAAAACAGACAAAAGCCATTACAACCGGAATAGCCCTGAACAAGACACTGATACCATGATTCATACCTCTATTTTTAGTTATTCATTCACGGTATACGAATCTGTTTTTCCCAAAGTTTCTCCCTTTCCCCCCTCCCGGCAAAACTCTTTCAAACAGTCAGGACAAATACAATACCCTTTTTATAAAAATATCTGCCGGAGGTTATATTCCTCCGGCAGATACTCTGCATTTCAACCGCCCCGGTTCAGATTTTATCGTTCCGGACATCCCTCAGCATATCTTCAAGTTTTTTCACCTCGATCAAAGGCTTTTTCTTTTCAAAAATCTTTTGTTTGGCAATGGCCGTTTCCAAAAAAACAACAGCCTCTTTCTTGTGCTCCAAGCGCATCAACAACCGGGCAGCCCTCATCGCAACATCCGGACTGTAGGGATTCATCCGGCAAACATAATCCAGCCAATCAAAACACCGTTCACGATATTTCTTATCCGAAGGCACCAAACGCCAATAATAATCAATAAAATTAATCATGGTTTTACCGAACAACAGATAACGTTCCGACATCGTACTCCGTGCAAAAGGGATATACTCTATCAGTTCTTCCAACTGCTTCGTTTGGGCATTCAGCGTATCCAACGGATTTTTCCGCATCAAATCCGGCAAATAAGATTCCATCAACGCTTTAAAACGTTCGTCATCATTCCGATTTTGATATAAATAACGAAGATTAATCCAATCCTCCGATACAAAATACAATCCCCGGCCTTCGACAACATTAATATCATTGTCTATTGAATGAGGCAACACGCTGAATGTCTTTTTTAACGAAAAGAGTTCCTCCAGGCGTTCCTGTTCCCCATTTCTCACACATTGATTAAAAAACTCTGTCATTCTGAACTGCAACGGGAAGGTATAAACAAAATCATATTCCGGACTCTGTTCCCCCATCTTCACCCGGCCTTCAATGATACGTTTCATCAAATCGTAATTATAAACCGACAAGCCTTTCTCAAACAACTTCCCCGTTTCCTGGGCAAACAATTGTTTGTCCGGCAATGCCATCAAATAACGGTTTAACGCCACAACTTTCTCATCTTCCGGACAAAGTTCATAATATACCTTTATCAACTCCGGGTCAGTGCTTCCGGATTGATAAGCGGACTGTATTTTCTCCCAACCGTCATACTGTGCACAAAGAGACACCCTTTCAGCTTCTTCCAGAAATTCTTTAGCATCCCGGGCACCACTAAAACGATACACAACCTGCCCCTCTCCATTCAAATACAAAAAAGTCGGGAAAGCAGTTACTTTATATTTCTTCGCTAAATCCGGTCCTTCTCCCTTCTCCCCGTCAACCTTGTAACAAATAAAATTCTGATTATAGTAATCCCCGACTTTCTTCTGGGAAAAAACCTCCCTCTCCATCATCTTGCAGGGACCACACCAAGAAGTATAAAAATCCACAAACACAACCTTATCCTCTTGTTTGGCCTGCGTAAGTATCTCTTCCCAAGTGCCTTTCTGAAAAACAATCCCCTGGGCCCACACTCCGCAAGCCACCAGCAAACACCCTAATAAAACCAACAAATTTTTCTTCATTCCAATCCTGTTTTAAACTGTTTATGTAACCATGTACCCATAGCAGACGTACGCATTACCGATACATCAGACTATCGGTACATTGATATAGTATTTATTTCCCTGTAAAAGCAAAATCCGATTTCCAGGCACTACGTCCCGGGCAATAATTCAACACCCAACGCATCCGGATACATTGCTCCCTCGAAACGGAACAATGTCCTCCACGCGGATCGTCCATGATATTTTCCGCCCGGAAATAACAACCGTTGGCTTCCTTATACCATTGCCGATTCTTATCTACGGCATTTTCGTCCGGCCCATAATCATGAGTGTCATCACAAAAATCTGTCCCTACTCCATATAAATGACAGGTCGGCAACAACCCCAGATATTGCCCGATATAATACCCCAGTTCATTATTGGCCAATCCTCCGCTATTCGAAAACTCCCGGTCAATATTATCCAATTCCTGCAATTTATAAATCACTCCCGCTTCACGTGCCGACAACTCACTGCCGTCATATTCTTTCCAGGCAATCCCTTCCGGCGCATTTTCCTCTCCCGGATTCACATAATACGGATAACACAAAGCACTGATTTTATTACCGAAATCATCGACATCCATTTCCCTGTCCGAAATCAGCCAAACATTCATATAGTGCTCCACCGGCCAAATCAAGTGCTGTCCGACCAAAAAATCTTCATACCGGTTCTCAACATTAATCTCCCTTACTGTCAATCGGTCAATACCGGGTTCCATCAACTTCTTACCGTAAGGATCGTAAAGGGCAGGCTTTAACCGGATATGCGTATTTACCCCTACCGGATTATGTGTTGTACTTCCGTCTAACATGTTATTCAACTTCATTAACAAGGCCTCAATCTGCTCCTGTTTATATTCTCCGCCGAATGATTCCACATCCTCCGTAGTCTGTACAATATGAAACACCACCGGTATGATGATTTCCGAAGTATATTCCGTCTCCAACGGAGCGATAACCTCAAAAGTCACCGGATTCGATTCCAAATCCGTCCCTTTAATTTTCAACCGGGCCGTCACGGTCTGACCAATCAGACTTGCATCCGATGTTGAAAAATAACGGCTAAGACGGATACCCGATTCCGAAACATACTCCAACCATTCATCCTTTACCCGGCTGTCGGGAATCTGATTGCCCTCCCGGGTAAATAACTTCGGAAAAAGTTCCAATTGCGCATGCCCATCAGCCAATACCATAACATGATTGGCGACAAGAGCGACACTATCCACACTACTGACATCCATATCCCGGTTATCCCGATAAGTATAATCATCCGGTGTGCAGGAAAACAATAACCAAATTCCTGAAAACACTCCTAATATTCGTGATACGTTCTTTTTCATACGATTCTATTTTTATTGTACCAGGATCACTTTCTCCCATCCCGGCGTTTGCACCATATTTTTATTCAATTGCAATTCCCGGAGCGGTATAGGAAAACTATACCGAAAATCATCCGGCTGCAAGATAAACCGCTCTCCGGAAACCAACCGTTCCACCCGTACCCCCAGCCGCTTCATATCCAACCAACGGAAATCATTTTCCTGGTAAAACTCCCGAATCCGCTCATCAAGAATCTCCTGCAACAAAGTCTCCGGATCAGAAGCAATCTCCACCTCGTCCGTATAACGAGCAGAACAAAATTCCTGCAATACTACCCGGGCATCACCGATTTTACCCTGCCGGACCAAAGCCTCCGCCTTAATCAGATACATTTCCGCCAATCGGAACAACATCAGACATCCTCCATTCGTACTTCCAAAAATGCCGTACTTGTCATTATAAGTACCCTCACTATTAAACCATGCCGTTTTCCGGATATCCTCGTCCCGGAAATAACTATAATACATCCGGTTAACCCGACCGTCACTCACTCCTCCCTCATAATAGGCATTGCTGAAATTAAAAAGCTGCTGATGGTTTCCGTCCAGAAGCCGAAAATAAAATTCATCACTCTCTATCACCGCTTCATTGCTCACATCTTTGCAATTAAATATGTTTTTCAATTCTGCAGAAGAACTGACTAAAGCACGTCCCTGCATAGCTTCCGTAGCACACTTTTCCGCATCAGCCCAGTCTGTGGATTCCGCAGCCCCAGACATTGCCCTCCACGTATAAATACTGGCCATCATAGCATGGATAAAATCGCTGCGCCAGGCACAATTCCACTCATTGGAAGCCGTCTCCCTCAGTAAAGCCAGAGCTTCCCCACAGTCTGTAAATATACGGTCATACACTTCCCTCTGCGTTTTCCGCTCCGGCATCGCCGTCCCGATATCCTGTTCCGGGGTCAGATATACCGGTACGCCATAAATATTGTCTTTATAAGGAGCATAATACTGCAACAGCTTAAAATAAGCGAATGCCCTCCATACCAAAGCCTCCCCCTTCACCCGGTTCCGCAACTGCTCATTTTCTCCTTCCGCCGTCTCAATTCCGGAAATAATCAAATTAATCGGTCCTAAGAAACCGTAATAACGGTCCCAGGCATAAACATCCGTCATTAGCCAGGTCTGCATATTCTTTCCGCTCGTCGTATACGTTCCGTTCTTGTTATCATAATAAAAAGATGAAGCCGTATTCAGATTCGTTTCTCCGGTATAAACCCCCAGATTGGCAGCTACATCAAAAAGCGGAAAAGCATAGGCATCTACCCCAAACACTTTCTCCTGAGTAGGGTTCGGCGTTTTCAGCAAACGCATATAACTTGCCATAATATCCCGATAATCCTCAATCGTACTGACTACCTTTTGATCACGGGGTGTCAACTCCAGAAACCTATCACAAGACGTCAGTATCAAAACCGACAAACATGCAATAAACAAATATATCTTATTCATAAAACCCTTTTTTTAAAATCCAACAGTCAGTTTAAAATTAAATTCACGTGCCACAGGATAAGCAAAAGCACTGCCCGACCCGACATCCAAACCTCTGTACTTCGTAAAAGTCAATAAATTCCGGGCACTAAAACCAAGGGACAAATTTGTCATTTTCCATTTCTGAACCAATTGTGAAGGGAAACGGTAACTCAATGACAAATTTGTCATCCGAAGATAATCTCCCTTTGAATAACGGTCAGAAATACACATTGAAGACCACAAATCATTATCCGATGTCGTAAACTGCGGCACATCTGTGACATCTCCGGCAAACTGCCAGTAATACAGATACTTTCTCTCCCGGTTTGTTGCCGACACTTTCAAATCCGAGGAATAACCCAACGCTACACGCCTGTCATCCGCTTCGTTATTCGGCGCATTCTGGTAGTCATTAAAATTAGGAATCAAATGACCTGTCTTAAATGTCCACGAAGTCGTAAACTCCAGACCTTTATAACGCATTACAGTATTAAAACCACCCACATGCTTCGGATTGGAACGTCCGAGATACTGCATGGAAGAAGTGACAAACCCAAATTTATCGGAACTCGCCCGCAGGTAATCTATTTTATCAGGAATCTCGTTCATCGAACCGATCAAAGGTTGATATTCCTCTTTCTTTTTATCGGAATAAGAATCCCAGCCATCAAGAAACTTTCCGTAAGCCCTTTTCCCTTCTTCCGTCAAATAATATTGCGGATTACCTGACCGGGGATTCACTCCGGCAAACTTCCAGCCATATATACCTCCGGTTTCGTTCCCTACAATGTTGATAACACCCCCTTGTACCACAGCTCCCTTTTCCAACACCTCCCGATAAGAAGCATAATCGTAATGCGATTTCTTGATTACATTTTTATTGCGGGCAATATTAAATGAAGTACTGAAAGTAAAATCCCCGGCCTTCACCCATCTCACATTCAGATAAAACTCCAGACCGCTATTCTCGACAACACCGCCATTGGCTCTCACTGAAGTCCGTCCCGTGGAAGAAGGTACCTCCAGATTTTCCAACACATCTTCCGTCCGATTGGAATAATAATCAAACGTAAAATTAATGCGGTTATCCAACAACGTCAGGTCCAGACCGATATTCCGGTCCTTTTTTCTCTCCCAGCCTACAGTCGGATTTGGGTAAGTAAAATCCGTTGCATAACGGTTACCCATATACATATTGCTGCCAAAAGAAATGGTAGAAAACGGATAAGCCGAACGGTCGATATTACCGGTATAACCATAAGACCCCCGAACCGATAATTCCGTTACTATCGGATTTTTGAAAAATTCTTCATTATGCAGGTTATATCGTGCTCCAACCGACCACAACGGAGTAAAACGATTGGTATTCCCAATCACATCCGCACCGTCTGCCCGGTAATTGAAGTTCAAAACATAACGGTCTTTATACCCGTAACGCAACGAACCTAAAAATGACACACTGCGGTCCTGCCCGTCAGAAGTCTGGAACATACTCCCAACAGAAGTCAGCAAATCCTCGTAAGCCACATTCTTATCAAAAGTCGGTACGCCTGTAATCCGGTAATCACCATAATAAATGGGAGAAGTATAACCGAAATTAGTGAATTTCTTCGACATAACCTCATTCGCCAACAGCACACTGAAAAGATGGTCCTGCTTTACAGTAAACGAATAATCAATCTGATTCCGGATAGACCAGTTATAGTTTTTCCCGGAATTCTCCGATAACTCTCCGTTATCATATCCAGCAGGCATGATATTATAGTCCTTAAAAGCATCCCGTCCGAACTTCTCATTCTTCCAGGAAGTATACGTCCCTGCATTCACCTCCCGGGTTTCAGTATTGTAACTGATTCCTTTACGGACAATCGACTCCAGGGAAAGTCCCGGAATCACTTCATAACGGACATTAAAAGTCAGCTCTACATCCGAACCGTCCTGCTTCAAACGGGTATCACGCATTTCTTTCAAAATATTAAACTGGTCATATACATAACCGGAAGCCCTTTCGGAAGTATAGTTATTGCTCAAATAACTCAAGTCAGCTGCATAATTCCCATTCTCATCATAAGGTCGTTCATAAGGATTCGCAAATATTGCATACGTGAATGGGTCAATTGCCGAAGCATTGTCTCTGTTTTTCCGCGAATTGGCTGCAACATTCAAAGCCACAATCAAATTCTGTACCGGACGGTAATCCAATTTCATCAATACTCCCGCACTCTGATACTTATTAGAAATCAGAATACCGTTCTTCTCCTGATAATTTACCGAGGTATAATAAGTCAATTCGTCCGTACCTCCCCTGAGGCTGATATTATGGGAATGCGACTGTGCCGTCCGGAACAAAACATCAAACCAGTCAGTATTTATATTGGCCAAACGCTGTACTTCCCGTTCATAATTTGCCGGAGTCAGGTAACCGTTCACGCTCCGCTTATACATATATCCTCCACGGCCTGTCAGATAAGCATAATTGAGACCAAAATGGTCGACAATCGAACGTTCATAACTCAACTTCTCTGCCGAGTTCATAAAATCCAACCGGTTACGGGGAGCAATACCACATTCATAAGTACCACTGTAATTCACCTGGGTTTTTGAACGGAATCCCTTCTTCGTCGTAATAACAATCACACCGTTAGCAGCACGGGCCCCATAAATCGCCGCAGCCGAAGCATCCTTCAAAATACTGATAGACTCTATGTCTTCCGGCATAATATTACCTACACCATCCTGCATAATTGTACCGGCATAATCTCCCGAATTACTCTGAGGTACTCCCGACATCATCGGCAATCCGTCAACAATCCACAAAGGTTCGGTATTCCCGCTCAGATTATTCTCCCCACGAATGGTAATCTTGGAACGGGATCCCGGAGCCCCGGAAATCGTCGTACTGTTCAAACCGGCTACCATACCTTCCAGAATACGGTCCAGAGAAGTAATACCTTGCATCTTCAAATCTTTAGCTGTAATAACGGTAGCACTACCGGTCATGTGCTCTTTCTTCACCGTTTCCATACCGGTAACGATCACTTCATTCAGGCTTTCCGAATTCTCATGCATCACCACCTTAATTTCTTTGGCCGGATCTTTCACCGGGAAACTTTCCGTCTGCATCCCGATAAAAGAGAAAAGCAACTCCGGCAATTTCTCCCCTACCGGAAAACTTATCGTAAAACGGCCTTCAGCATCCGTAGCAACACCAACCACTGTCCCTTTCAGTAATACCGATACGCCAGGCAAAGGCAACCCGCTTTCATCCTGCACCTTTCCTTTCAGCACCCACATCCGAGGCTGCTCTTGCTGCTGTGATTTTCTCTGTTGCAGAACAATAATTTTATCCTGAATAATAAAATCCACATTCAGGTTCTCCAGACAAATCCTCAGCACATTCTCGATATCAGCATTCTGTACATCGACTGAAACCCTGGCCCTGTCATTAATCTCACGGGCATTATATACAAAATCAAACTCCGTCTGAGCCTTGATTTCCTTTAAAATTTCTCTGATTTCCGCATTTTGCTTACTCAGATTTACTCTGGCCAGTTGCTGGCCGGCAGAAGCATGTGCAAAACTACTCCCAAGCAAGATAGTACACACCACCGTACATAACCATCTGCTCCAATACGTTCTATAATAAAATCTGTTCTTCATCGGTTATATCTCTTTATCATTTATATGCAAAAATTAACGGATTTGCGGATTAGCTACCACTGCCGGACACTTGATTTCCAATTCCAAGGTCGGATTCTGGGGTATACGATATCCCATCATCCCTCCCATATCCTCATCCGTACGAATGGCAACTCCTTCCGCTACCCAAGAGATAACTTTTATCACACCCGACACACCTTTTCCGGTTTGGAAAAAAACATAACACGGTTTAAAATCCTGCGTCGGAATTTTCACGACTTCCTCCGTAATGGCAAAAGAAAAGGTCTCAGCATTTAAATTTTCAAAATCCGCATCGGAAAAATCAGCCGGTGCTTTCATGTATATCGTATGACAAGGAAAATTATATTTATCCCTATGTCCTACCCAACGGCGAACCCGTATAGGAGACTCAAAATAAAAAGATTCTTCCGTTTTATCCCATGACAAAGCCACATCAATAGCATCTGCCTTTTTGCTGGCATCCTTTACCCTCTGGCTTAAACCGGTAGTCAAAGAAAATAAAGAAGTTCCGTTATACTCGATATCATAATCGTACTCCTTGTTTCCAACATCAAAATAGCGACCGTCACTTACTTCTAATCCGATATATTCAGCCAATTCATCAAAAGATGTCATTCCCAAAATCTCCATAAAACCATCCACCCCTCCAAAATCTTCAAAAGCCCCATCCAATATCATCCGCGCCAAAGCCTCATTATACCAGGGTGTAACTTCCACTTTCTCCATTAATCCGGCCAGCACAATATCCTTATATTCGATGGAACTTACCTGAGAAACACGACATTCGTCAAGTTTTCCCCTGTACTCGCCAAAAATCTCCCCCCCGAAAGTGGTCTTACACTCAAACTTTACATACCATTCCTCTCCGTTCTGCCCGATATTCACTTCCCCCTCAGCCAAGCCGGCTACAACATTATCCCTTTCGGAAGTATTATAATCCGATGAACAATATCCGCTAAAAGTTCCGGGTAATTTCTCCGTTCCAAATACATATTTCCCCGGAACCAACCGACCTGTTTCAGCCGAAGCCAGATGGAAAGAAACACAAGCACCTTTTCCCTGAGCTTTCTCCAATTTCTCATTATAAGTAAGTCCCTCTTCATAAAGCGAAAGCATAAAATTACCGGTTTCCGTTTGGTCATCTCCTGGACAAACCCCTTCAACCCGATCGGTAACCTGTTCACCCTCATCATTCACATAAACATCTTCATACACATAGGGCTCACTCGAAACAACCATGTTCGGATTACTCAACCAGATCACACCACTCTGCAAATTGTAGGACCGGCCATACAACCGAATCACGCGCTCAGGACTCAAAGCATCGCCATCGCTATCTGAACAGCCCCAAAAACATGATAATGCCAGAAACATTATCCCCACGAAACAAAACATTTTATTCATACTATAACTATATATTGGTTAGTCAATTACTTATCCTCAGCAAAAACCGTAATTGTATTTCCTTTGACACCGAAACGGACACCCCCGGCCGTTCCAATAGCTTCCAACAATTTCTCTATGGTATCATACTTTCTGATGTTACCACTGAAAATCAAATCCTTAGCACTTTCATGCTGAAAAAAAACATGGATTTCATACCAACGGGATAATTTGTGCAGAATTGTTTCCAACCTTTCGTTCTGAAACACAAACTGCCCGTTCCGCCACGAAGTATATAATTCCGTATTTACCTTCTCCGTACTCAAATCTCCGGCTCTTTTCCCATACACAGCTTTCATTCCCGGAGTCAACTGTGCCATCCTCATATCCTTAATTATCCGGACACAACCCTCTTCCAAAACCGTTTCCGCTATTTCTTCATCCGGATAATTCCGGACATTGAAAGAAGTACCCAATACTTCCACCCGAATATGGTCGCGCAACTGAACATGAAAAGGACAATGTTTATCATGTGCCACCTCGAAATAAGCCTCACCCGTCAACTCTACAGACCGGACACTGTCCGTAAAAACAACCGGATACCTTAATCGGCTCTGTGAGTTCAGCCATACCTTTGTTCCGTCACTCAGCGTTAGTTGATACTCTCCACCCGTAGGCACCCGTAGTTCGTTATAAACCGCCTTCCCTACAGGACAAGCAGAAACACCAGAAAGTTGTTTATAGCTCAGCCGGGTTCCGGAATTATAAGCCTCCGCATGACCGGCCATTACCCGTTTTTCCTTCACGGCTGTCTCCAAATTCCACACACTTCCGTCACTCAATACCAATTCGGCCCTTGACATTCCCGGAGTAATCGCACGAACCACCTCCGGATAATCTTTCCGGACCGGTAAAAACAAAACAGTCAGTCCGATGAATAACACCGCCACAGCGGCGGCAATCCATAAATACCCCACTTTTCGCCGCACATAACGCCTATGGTATCTCATCAACCCCTTCTCCACATCTATTTCATCATAACGGGCTAAAGCCGATGCCCAATCCTTCCGACTCAACCGCTCATACAATTCCCGATGATGAGAACATTCCGCCACCCATTTCTTCAGTTCCTCAGCTTCAGACGGTTTCAGAATTTCCAATCTTTCTTTTAAAATCAATGAAAAAAGTATTCGATAATCGGGTCGCATATCCATGTTATTTTTATATATAAACCCGCAATTTTTACATTTGATGACAAGAAAAATGATTTTTTTAGGAGACAATTTTCATTATTTAATGAATCCTATGAAACTGTCAGTAAAAAAGCAACGTAGAAAAGACTGTATTTAAGCAAGAAATAAACTTGATTAACAAGGAGGAGTGTTATGAATTTAATCAGAAAAAGCGGAGAATCCAGGTCTTCTTATCCGAATATCCTGGATGAATTATTAAATACGGGGCTCTCTGTTTTTGAAGACAGAAGAAGTGTTCCTGCATTGAATGTAAAGGAGGATGAAAATCAACTGGCATTGGAATTGCGGGTCCCGGGTATGAAAAAAGCAGATATTCATCTGGATTATAAAGATGGTATTTTGACGGTTTCCGGAGAAAAGAATGAAGAGAAGGAAGAGAAAGATAAGGATAAATATCTGAGGAGGGAATTCTGCTCTTATTCTTTTAACCGGAGTTTCGAACTACCGGAGGAGAGATATGATGTGGCAAATGCTCAGGCAACCTATAATGACGGAATACTTGAGATTTCTTTGCCAAAGAAGGAGCAGAAAGATAACGTGAGTAGAAGAATTGAGGTGAAGTAGGTAGTTTGATTTTAGTGGTCGGCCGGTTCTTTCTGCGAACCGGCCGATTTTTAATTTCTTTTTTTACAGAATTATTTGGATAAAATTATAAAAGATATTATCTTCGCATCGTCAAAATAAGAGTTGATTGATTTTTTGCGAAAATAGCTCAGTTGGTAGAGCACGACCTTGCCAAGGTCGGGGTCGCGGGTTCGAGTCCCGTTTTTCGCTCCACGTGCCGGATTAAATCCGGCATTTTTTATTCTATTCCGGCTCTTGCTCCAAGAAAGTTAAACATCTTTTCCGTATATTTGTAAAATAAACTTTTCGGGCGTTATGGATATAAATCCTCAGTTAGAACTGGCTTTTAATTTTGTGGAATTTACCGGAACAAGTGTTTTTCTGACCGGAAAGGCAGGTACCGGAAAAACTACTTTTTTGCGGGAGTTAAGAGCACGCTCGCCCAAAAGAATGGTTGTACTGGCTCCGACGGGTGTCGCTGCCATCAATGCGGGTGGAGTAACCATCCATTCTTTCTTTCAGTTACCTTTCGGGCCCTATCTGCCGGGAAACCACGCAGGGAATTCTGCCGGAGAGAAACGTTTTACGAATAAATTCAACCGGGAAAAGATCGATATTATCCGTAGTATGGATTTATTGGTCATCGATGAAATCAGTATGGTCAGGGCTGATTTGTTGGATGCCATCCATGATGTGTTATGCCGTTATCGGGACAGAGACAAACCTTTTGGCGGAGTACAATTGTTACTGATCGGGGATTTGCAACAGTTGGCGCCGGTGGTCAGAGAAGAGGAATGGGAATTGTTGAAGGGAGTTTATTCTTCTCCTTTTTTCTTTAATAGCCTTGCTTTGCAGCAATTGCCTTATTTTTGTGTGGAATTGACCCGGGTTTACCGGCAAGCTGATGTTTTTTTTCTTCGTTTATTAAATCAAATCCGGGAAAATCGGGCGGATGCCGATACATTAAGACTGTTGAATCAACGATATATTCCCGGATTTAATCCGGATGACAGTGAAGGCTATATTGTTCTGACTACACACAACCATCAGGCTCAGCAACTCAATCAGAAAAGACTGAAGCAGATTGAAGAGCGGGAATATACTTATAAAGCGGAGGTAAAGGATGATTTTCCGGAATATGCTTTTCCGACTGATGCTTCCCTGGTATTGAAAAAAGGTGCCCAGGTGATGTTTGTAAAAAATGATTCTTCATCAGAGAAAAGATATTATAATGGAAAAATTGGCAGAATAACCGCACTTAGTCCTGAACATATTTTAGTACGTTGTGCAGACGGGAAAGAGGCTATATCTGTAGAACGGGAAGAGTGGAATAACACCAGGTACAGCCTAAACCCGGAAACCGGAGAGATCATTGAAACGGTCACCGGTTCTTTTAGACAATATCCGTTGAAGACAGCCTGGGCCATAACCATCCATAAAAGCCAGGGACTTACTTTTGAAAAAGCAGTTGTGGACGCAGCCTCTGCATTTACGCACGGACAAGTTTACGTGGCTTTAAGCCGTTGCAAAACGCTTGAAGGACTTGTACTGGGGTCTCCCTTGAGATTGGAGGCTTTGGTGAATGACCCTACTGTGAAGGAATATACAGAATATGTGCAACGGAATGTTCCCGAAACCAGACAGTTGCAGGAGGCACAACAGGAATATTATCTGTTATTGCTGAAAGAATTATTCGATTATTCTTTAATTGTAAGGAGGTTACAGTATGCCACCCGGTTAGTTTGTGAACATTTGTGGAAATTATATCCTGAATTGACTGAACGATATAAAATACATAGGGAACGTTGCTACAAAGAATTATTGGAAGTCGGGGAACGGTTTCAAATGCAGTTGGAAGAAGGGGTAAGAAAAAACAAGAAGTATGAGGAGGATGAATGGATCCGGGAAAGAGTGATAAAGGGAGTGGAGTATTTCCGGGAAAAGACCCGGATACTTCTGGTAGAGTTGTTGGAGTCTACTCATCCTGAGACAGATAATAAGGAAACCCGTAAAACACTGGAGGAGGCTTTAATGCGTTTACAGCAGGAGGTAGAGGTGAAAATGACTGTATTAGAAGGTTGTCGGGAAGGCTTTGGGGTAAAAGCATATTTAAGTCTTCGCGCCAGAACTCTGTTGGAAAAACCGAAACGGCGGACGAAAAAGGAAAGCAATAAAGTGGAAGCCGGCGGGGATATATTACATCCCCGGTTATATGAAATATTGCGTATGTGGCGTAAGGAAGAGGCACTCCGATTGAAATTGCCTGCTTATACTGTATTGCAGCAAAAAGCTTTGCTTCTGGTTGCCAATACTATGCCAACCAGAAGCAAGGAACTTCTGGCAATACCCGGAATTGGCAAAAAAGTCGTAGAACGTTATGGAATCCGGTTGTTGGAAATTGTAGATGAGTACCGATTAAAAATAAATGGAGATTAATATGGAAAATAGTTATGTTTTAGGAGTAGATATCGGCGGTTCGCATATCGCTTGTCAGATTGTGAATTTAAAGGAATGTCAACCTCTGAAAGAAAGTTATGTAGAGGTAAAAATACCTGAAAATGAGGCTGCCGGTGTGATCTTATCGGCATGGGAGAAAGCTTTGAACACCTGTATTCAAAAGATGCCGGGTATTGAAATTACCGGTATAGGGGTAGCCGTACCTTCTCCTTTTGATTTTGTGAACGGTATTGCGATGGCGGAGCATAAATTTGCTGCTTTGAAAGGGTTAAATATCCGGGAAGAACTATCCCGGGCGACAGGGATAAAGCCGGAGTGTATTTTATTTACGAATGATGCTGCGGCCTTTGGAATGGGGATATGGCGTTGTCATGGGAAGAAACATCATCATCTGATAGGAGTGACTTTGGGGACGGGGTTCGGAGCTTGTTTTATTGTTGACGGATGTTATGCAACCTTTGGGCCGGGAGTCCCCGTTGGCGGGGAATTGTGGAATTGGCCTTTCCGGGGAGTGATTGCGGAGGATTATGTATCTACCCGCTGGTTTGAGAAACGTTTTAGAGAATTGACCGGAGTAAAAATATCAGGATTAAAAGATATGGTAGGCCTGTATGAACAAGGGAAGTTTTGCCGGGAAGCAGAACAGGTTTTCCGTGAATTTTCCACAGCATTCGGAGAAATTATGCTGCCCTTTATGCAGCGTTTTGAAGCCGATAGTCTGGTTATTGGCGGAGGGATGGTACAGGCCGCTCAATATTTTCTGACTCAGATAAGGCAATATTTTGAAAATAACCATGTCAAGGCGTCAGTAGATATTTTTACCGATACTACTTTGGCTATTATTACTGGTGCAGCCGCCTTGTGTGATTGATATTTTATTTTGAAATGCTATATTTGTGCAGTTATCGAAAGAATATGACAATCACAGAAAAAGATTTCGGAGGATTTATAAAAGGGGATGAAAAATCCTTCGAAATTATTTTTCGCCAATATTATAAGACACTGGTATCTTTTGCGATGCATTACGGCCTTGAACAGATGGAAGCTGAAGATGTTGTCATTGAGGTAATGCATCGTATCTGGGAAAAGCGCACGGAAGTGCAATCAGCTGCAGCTCTGAATAGTTTGTTTTTTACTGCCGTACAAAATCGTACAATAAATGTCGTACGTAATCTTAAAAACCGGAATCGGATTCTTCAATCACAAGAGCAACAGGAAAAAGAATTCTATAATTATGTGACAGAGGAGGAAATTACCCGTTTGCTGGATGAGGCGATAAAGGCGTTGCCGGAAAAATGCAGGACAGTTATATTGCTGGTATTGCAAGGAAAAACAACTGCTGAAATTGCCGGAGAAATGGGAATTTCCGTAAATACGGTAAGAACTTACAAGATGCGTGCCATCCGGATATTACAAGACCGGTTATCAGGTAATCCTTTTATATTGTGGATGATTTTACTCCGTTTGGATAGTACCCCATTGGACAGATATTAAAACGTAACTTTGCAGGAGGCGTAAATCTGGCAAAGAGCATGACCTTTCTTCTTAAAAAATATCCATCCTGTTATACTTTCTATTAAAAATTAAAAATTAGCTCTCCCATTCCAATTGCCTTTTAAAGCTTATTTTGTAACTTCGAAGCCTGATAAGAAAAGATTCTCAATATGGCTATAATCAAAAAACTAAACGGGCATGTTCCTCAATTTGGAAAAAATTGTTTTTTAGCGGACAATGCCGTTATTATCGGTGATGTAGAAATGGGAGATGATTGCAGCATCTGGTTCGGGGCCGTACTCCGGGGAGACGTGCATTCCATCCGGATAGGTAACCAAGTCAATATTCAGGACAATGCCGTCATTCACGCCACTTATCAAAAATCCCCCACCCACATCGGCAACCACGTTTCAATAGCCCATAACGCCGTTGTTCACGGCTGTACCATCCACGACAATGTGTTGATCGGTATGGGAGCCATAGTTCTGGATAATGCCGTCATAGAAAGCAACACCATCATAGCCGCCGGCAGCGTAGTGACCAAAGGTACTGTTGTCGAATCCGGATGGGTGTATGGCGGTATTCCCGCAAAAAAAATCAAGCAAATGGGAGAGGAATTATTAAAAGGAGAAGTGGAAAGAATCGTAAATGCTTATTCCATGTACGCAAGCTGGTATAAACAAAGTGAAGAATAAGCTAAATTGAATATCATAACTTAAATACACAAAAATGAGTGTTATTGTTTCTCCTTCACTACTTTCCGCAGATTTTTTGAATCTGGGCAAAGATGTGGAAATGGTCAATAAAAGTGCAGCAGATTGGTTTCATTTGGATATTATGGACGGTGTATTCGTTCCCAACATCTCCTATGGTTTGCCGATGGTAGAACAAATAAAGAAGATTGCCTGCAAACCTCTGGACGTACATTTAATGATTGTCCAGCCGGAGCGTTATATTGAAGCTTTCCGGCAGGCAGGAGCCGATATTCTGACCGTTCACCTGGAAGCCTCCACTCATTTACACCGCACTCTGCAACAAATAAAATCCTGCGGAATGAAAGCCGGAGTGGCCTTGAATCCGCATACCCCGGTTCATTCATTAGAAGATATCATCCAAGATATTGACGTGGTCCTGATCATGAGTGTTAATCCGGGATTCGGTGGTCAGTCTTTTATTCCACATTCCTTGGAAAAAATCAGAAAATTAAAAAAATTAATACAGGCAACCCAAAGTAAAACTTTAATAGAAGCAGACGGAGGAGTAAATACCCAAACCGGTCAAGAACTGATAAACGCAGGTGCAGACGCCCTGGTTGCCGGCAGTTTTGTCTTTAAATCTCCACATCCGGCAGACACCATCCGGATGTTGAAAGAATTGAAAACCGAGTAAGAAATAAACTATGGCTGATAGCATTATTAAAATGACAGGAGGAGTAATCCGCCAACAAGCAAATACCATACTCAAAAATGTCAACATTGAAATTCAAAGCGGGGAATTCATATATCTTATCGGTAAAGTCGGTAGCGGAAAAAGTTCGTTCTTAAAAACCTTATACGCCGAATTGCCTTTAGAATACGGAACTGCGGAGGTGGCTGGTTTTCAATTAAAAAAAATCAAAAAATCACAAATACCATTACTCCGGAGAAAATGCGGAATTGTATTCCAGGATTTTAAACTATTGATTGACAGAAGTGTATACGATAATCTGGAATTTGTACTCCGGGCTACCGGATGGAAAAACAAAAAAGCCATCAAAGAAAGAATCGAAAACGTATTGGAAAAAGTAGGCATGTCAGAGAAACAAGATAAAATGCCTCACCAACTTTCCGGAGGAGAACAACAACGCATCGTCCTCGCACGGGCACTCTTGAACGCTCCCCCTTTGATTCTGGCAGACGAACCAACCGGAAATATCGACCCCGCAACCTCTTATAAATTGGTAGAGCTGTTAAAAGAAATCTGCAATACAGGCAAAACGATTATTATTGCCACCCATCAATATGACCTCATAGAAAAATACCCGGGTCGGGTTCTCTGTTGTGAGAACGGAGAATTATTTGAAAAATCTGATTTCGCCGGATGTAACTGTGAAGAGGAGACCTCAATTCTTCCCGTCGAAGAGACTGTTCCTGCAATCCAGGAACCGGACCTTCCAGAAAAGGAAACTGACGAACAAGAAATCATATCTGAAACCGCCTCCACGGTAACGGAAGAAACAAACGAACAGCCGACAGAAGAAACCCAAGAAGATATCTTATCTCTTATCGGGAAGTTGGATTACCCGGAAATTACAGCTTTTGATTACGAATTGGAGCAACTTCCGGAAATCAAACCCGAAGAAGAAAAGAAAGAAAATACCGCTTCACCGGCATCCCCTGTGATGGATTTAGAATTGATTGACTGATTCTTGACCGGTTCTCCGGAACCATCATTACAGAAGCCCAGACAGAACATAAAACCGCATAAGACTAACTCTTAAAACATGTTAGTCTTCAGGTTTTAAGCAAACTTCCGTATCTTTAATTTCGATAATCCCCTGTTTCAACAAGGTCCCCAAAGCTTTCTTATAATTCTTTTTACTACAACCGAAAACACGGTATATCTCTGCCGGCTCACTTTTATCAGAAAGGTCCAATACTCCGCCATAATCTTTCAGCTTCTCCAAAATCATCCCCGCCAATCCTTCAATTTTTCCATATCCCGCGGGTTGCAGAGAAACATCTATTTTTTCATCTTCACGCACTGTCTTGATATAACCTCTCATCTTCTGCCCGATCTTAAGAGGCCGAAATATCTCATTGTCATACACCAATCCCCAATGAGCATGATTGACAATGACAGCATATCCCAAATCGGTCTTACGGGCAATCAAAATCTCTACTTCTTCTCCCGGTTCATAATCCGGAAATACCTGATCCAAAAATTTCTCAATCTTTGTCGAAGCAACAATCCGGTCAGATGCCTTATCCACATAAGCATACACCAAATAGGATTTTCCTTCCACCATAGGGTCACGCTGTTCCCGAAAAGGCACAAATAAATCCTTCCGCAATCCCCATCCCAAAAAAGCACCCACCTTACTGACCGCCACCACTTTCAGAAAAGCAAATTCCCCCACCTGTATGGCCGGAATTTCCGTCGTAGCCACAATCCGGTCTTCAGAGTCGAAATAAACGAATACCTCTACTTCATCGTCCGGACTACAATTGGTCGGTACATATTCTTTGGGCATCAGAATCTCACCTCGTTCACCCCCGTCCAGATAAACTCCGAAATCAACTATCTTTACAACAGTCAGTGTATTATACTTACCTATTTCCACCATGTATTTCTATATTTCTGTTTCCAATCAGACAAAAACAGGCCATCACCTCTTACTTCTGTCCGGAATTTCATTTACAAACTTTAAACTCACATCATCTTGCAACTTTTCAAAAACAAAGTAGCCCTCTATCCCCTGTTCATCCCGGCTCACTCCACGAATCGTCGTCTCATCCACCAACAGCCCGAACCAATAGTCCAACTCGTAACTCACCGGAAAATCAGCATGGATCACATCAAAACCGGTAGCTTCCAGTTTAACCTTCTTTTCCTCCTGTATTCCGGTCAGAAATTCCTGAATCATATAAGGAACTTCCCCCTTCAAACGATCGGAAAAAACAATCCTTCCGGACAACTCCTTCCCTTCTTGTTTCAGATACAATTCACCTTCAGCAACTCCATTCCCGTAATTTTCAAAATATCTCCATTTTCCCGTCAAATTCATGTCTATATCTACATCATTTATGACAAGTTGAAACCTTCTGCTTAGCTTCCTGCCAAAGCAGTTCCATCTCTTCCAGGCTCATATCCTGCAAAGTCTTTCCTTCTCTCTGAGCACTTTCTTCAATATAGTTAAACCTTCCGATAAATTTCCGATTCGTTTTTTCCAATGCATTCTCCGGATTTATCCCATATAAACGGGCAGCATTCACTACAGAAAACAGGAAATCTCCAAACTCTTCTTCCATTTTTCCGGGATCAGCCTTTTGAACTTCCGCTTCAAACTCCTCCAATTCTTCTTTCACTTTTTCCCACACTTCTTCTTTCTGCTTCCAGTCAAACCCCGCTCCCCTGGCCTTATCCTGAATGCGGTAAGCTTTCACTAATGCCGGTAAAGCCTGAGGGACCCCTTCAAGAACTTTATGCTTACGTCCTTTTTCCTTTAATTTCAATTGCTCCCAATTCTGGACTACCTCCTCAGCATTCTGTACCTTCACCCCGCCGTAAATATGCGGATGACGGTATTTCAATTTCTCACAGATTCCGTGCAACACATCCGAAATATCAAAAACCTGTTGTTCCTGTCCTATCTGGGCATAAAAAACAATATGCATCAGCAAATCCCCCAATTCCTTCTTCACTTCTGCCAAATCATTTTCCAGAATAGCATCTCCCAACTCATATACCTCCTCGATAGTCAATGCCCTCAATGTTTCCATGGTCTGTTTCCGGTCCCAGGGACATCCAGACCGCAAAGTCTCAATAATCTCCAATAATTCAGCAAATGCTTCTTTTTTAATCTCTAATTTTTCCATGAATACATGCTTTAGCCAAATTCAAACCATAGCCTCCCAACAAAATATTCCACAGCCTCCATATACCTTTTTCACCATTCACCTGATTTTCATCCGCAAAAATAAGGTATTTTTTTGACAAAAAAATTGATTTACTACACCTGATAATATTAAAAAAGACGCTACATTTGCTTGATATTTGAGAAACGAAAAGTCAAGCATTGAATCAGGTTTTATGCAAAACCAAGGCGTTTATTAAAAGTTTCATGATCGAAAAAAGAATAAGTATAGGCAATATTGATCCCCTGGACTTTTATGGAGTGAACAACTCTAAATTTAATATCCTCAAAGAATATTTTCCCAAACTGAAGATTACCGCACGAGGGGATGAAATTATCCTGCAGGGAGAGGTAAACGACATAGAAGTAATCAGCAATAAAATCAATGCCCTGTTAGAGCACTACCACCGTTATAATATGCTGACCGTTGCCAACTTGAAACGCATCATCCTGGAAGACAATCAGGTAACAGACCCGGAAGATGCGGAATCGGTTATTTTGTTCGGTCATGCCGGCAAAGCAATCCGGGCACGTACCACCAACCAACGCACTTTGATAGAACTGGCACGTGCCAATGACCTGCTTTTTGCCACAGGCCCGGCAGGCTCCGGGAAAACCTATACGGCCATCGCCTTGGCAGTAAAAGCACTCCGCAACCGGGAGGTAAAACGCATCGTACTCAGCCGCCCGGCAGTGGAAGCCGGAGAAAACCTGGGATTCCTGCCTGGCGATATGAAGGAAAAAGTAGACCCCTATCTGCAACCTCTGTATGATGCACTTTCCGACATGATTCCTCCTAAAAAATTGGAAGAATATCTGGAATCGGAAATCATCCAGATTGCTCCGCTGGCTTACATGCGGGGACGCACACTGAACGATTCCTTCGTTATTCTGGATGAAGCCCAGAACACAACCCGCAACCAATTGAAAATGTTCCTGACCCGAATGGGAGTCAGTGCCAAGTTCGTCATCACCGGCGATATGAGCCAGATTGACTTACCCCGACGGAACGATTCCGGCCTGATTCATGCCTTTAAAATCCTCAAAGACATTAAAGGCATTGCCTTCGTGGAATTTAACTCAGATGACATCGTACGCCACCGTCTGGTAAAAGACATCGTCAAAGCCTATCAGAAAGAAGACGAAACTTTCGAAAAATAAAGATTATATTGAACATTAAATATTAAAGTTATGGACGCCATCGTAAAAACAGATTTCCAGTTTCCCGGACAAAAAAGCGTATATAAAGGAAAAGTACGCGATGTATACGACATCAACGACGAATACTTAGTCATGGTAGTATCAGACCGTATTTCAGCTTTCGACGTAATCCTGCCCAAAGGAATACCTTACAAAGGACAAGTACTAAATCAAATCGCGTCCAAATTTCTGGATGCCACCTCCGATATAGTACCAAACTGGAAAATTGCCACCCCGGATCCCATGGTCACCATCGGACACAAATGCGAACCCTTCAAAGTGGAAATGGTAATCCGCGGTTATTTGACCGGAAGTTCGTGGCGGGCTTATAAAGCCGGTGAACGGACAATCTGCGGCCTGCCCTTGCCCGAAGGCATGAAAGAAAACCAGAAATTCGATTCTCCACTCATTACCCCAACCACCAAAGCCGATGAAGGACATGATGAAAATATTTCAAAAGAAGAAATCATCGCTCAAGGTTTAGTAAGCCGGGAAGACTACGAACAGATGGAAAAATATACATACGCCTTATTTAAGCGTGGCACAGAAATAGCTGCCGAAAAAGGATTGATTCTGGTAGACACCAAATACGAATTCGGTAAGAAAAACGGAAAAATATACCTGATCGATGAAATCCACACGCCCGATTCTTCCCGCTACTTCTATGCTGAAGGCTATGAAGAAAGATTTACCAAAGGAGAGAAACAAAAACAACTCTCTAAGGAATTCGTCCGCGAATGGTTGATGGACAACGGTTTCCAGGGACAAGCCGGACAACAGGTTCCGGAAATGACCCCGGAAGTCGTGGCAGGCATTACCGACCGTTATATTGAACTTTTTGAACACATCACCGGACAAAAATTTGAAAAAGCAGAAGGCGGAAATATCCTTAAACGCATTGAAGATAACGTAAATGACTGCCTGAAAAAATTATAACCAATCCCTAAAAAAAGAGCTCCGGCATTTGCCGGAGCTTTTTTTATTTTCCCATTCCTATTTCGTAACGAAACCGGCAAAATCATTTGCCAGAAATTTTTTCAACTCTTCAGGGCTCACCCTTACTTTATAATTCCCGTCCTTAAAAAAAGTAATATTACCAGTCTCTTCACTAACCACCACGACATAAGCATCACTGACCGAGCTTAACCCCAAAGCTGCCCGATGACGCAACCCCATGCTGCCCGGAATATCCGTGCGGTCCGATACAGGTAAAATGCAACGGGCCGCCAGGATTTTATTGTCATTAATAATCACAGCACCATCATGAAGAGGGGTATTTTTGAAAAAAATATTTTCAATCAGTTCATCTGTCACTTTAGCTTTTATTAATACTCCTGTCTGAGCATAGGTATATAATTCCGTATTTTGCTGGAAAACAATTAAAGCACCGGTTTTCGTCGCTGCAAAATTAGTACATGCCTCTACGATAGCATCCGACACATTCTCCTGGATTCCCGGTTTGGCAAATAATTTTTCCAGATTAAAAATATTCTGCAAATTATACCGGCTGCCGACCAACAATAAAAAACGGCGCACCTCCTGCTGGAAAACAATCAACAAAGCAATCACCCCCATACCGATAAACTGACCCAGAATAGAAGAAATCAGTTCCATATTGAAAGCCCGTACCAGCAACCAGGCCACATAAAAAGTAAAAATACCAGCGAAAATATTAATAGCCGCCGTCCCTTTCACCAAACGATAAATTTGATAAAAGATAAAAGCTACAATCAAAATATCCAGAATGTCGAAAAAACCCAATTTGATGAATAATAACATATTATTCCAGAATTATGTTTTTAATTTCTAACTAAGCAGATTACATTCTACCCTTTGGAGGATTAATCATTTTATTCCACAAATCTAAATAAAATTTCAGAATATACGGTACATTCCTTATCTTTGTATTAAATTTAAAATGAATGCTATGCGATACTTTACAACCTTACTCTGGATTATGATAGCTTTCAGCGTTCTGGCACAGAGCGATCCGAAAGCCAGAGAAGTTCTTGACAAAGCTGCCGCCAGGTTCAAAGCCTATCCGGCTGCAGAAATAGATTTTACCCTGGCTATGGAAAACAAAGCAGAAAACATCCAGGAAACCCACTCCGGAAAAGCATGGATGAAAGGCAATCTGTACAGACTCGACCTGATGGATGTTGAAAACTATTACGACGGCAAAGTGATTTACACTTATATGCCTGAAGTAAAAGAGGTAAACATCAAAACTCCCAGCGATGAAGAAGAAGGCTTTCTCAATCCGGCAACTTTATTCGATATCCACAATCAAGGCTTCAATCAGAAACTACTCAGCACAAGTAATGATGTCGCTTACATAGAACTTTACCCCAAGGAAAAGAAAAATATAGAAAAAATCGGAGTATGGACCAAACTATCCTCCTCTTCCATTCAAAAAGTGACTTCCTTCGGTAAAGATGGAAACAATGTAATAATCACCATTAAAAACATCAAATCCATAAATCCGGCTCCATCGGATGATTTTTTCAAATTCGATACAACCCAGCATCCGGATGTAGAGATAATCGATATGAGATAGAAGAAACAGCAAGAGGGTGCCCGTAAGGACACCCTCTTCATATTATTCTTATCGGTTGATCGTATCAGCCTATACGTTAAAGCGGAAATTCATCATATCCCCATCCTGCACAATATATTCTTTTCCCTCAACCGACATCTTTCCGGCTTCCTTGCATTTGGTTTCAGAACCGTAGTGAATAAAATCTTCATATTTGATTACTTCAGCCCGTATAAAACCTTTCTCGAAATCAGAATGAATAATTCCGGCAGTCTGGGGAGCTTTCATCCCCTTACGGAAAGTCCAGGCTCGCACTTCTTTCGGACCGGCAGTAAAATAAGTCTGCAAATTCAACAAATGATAGGCCGTGCGGATCAATTTGTTTACCCCAGCTTCTTTCAGGCCTAAATCCTCCAAAAACATTTGTTTCTCCTCGTAAGTTTCCAGTTCGGCAATATCAGCCTCAATAGCCGCACCAATCACCAGAACTTCGGCATTCTCATTCTTCACAGCCTCCCGTACGGCTTCCACATATTTATTTCCATGAACAACAGAAGCTTCGTCCACATTGCAAACATACAATACCGGCTTAGCCGTAAGCAACTGTAAATCCTTGGCAGACTCCTGCTGTAATTCGTCCAATACTACTGTCCGGGCAGACAAACCTTTCTCAAGGGCATTTTTATACATATGCAATACTTCCACCAAACGTTTTGCTACAGCATCCCCCCCTGTCATCGCCCGTTTTTCTTCTTTCTGCAAACGATTTTCAACTGTTTCCAGATCTTTTAATTGCAATTCCGTGTCTATGATTTCTTTATCCCGGATAGGATCGACACTTCCGTCCACATGAACGATATTATCATCGTCAAAACAACGCAACACGTGAATAATGGCATCCGTTTCCCGGATATTGGAAAGAAATTTATTTCCCAATCCTTCGCCCTTGCTGGCTCCTTTCACCAAACCGGCAATATCCACAATTTCCACAACGGCCGGCACCACATTGGCCGGATTGACCAATTCCACCAATCTATTTAAACGTTCATCCGGAACAGTAATCACTCCTACATTCGGCTCAATGGTACAGAAAGGAAAATTGGCCGATTGAGCTTTGGCATTACTCAAACAATTAAACAACGTGGACTTCCCAACATTAGGCAGGCCCACGATACCACATTGTAAACCCATAAATATGAAGTAAAAAATAAAAACAAAAAGTGAAAAAATCACTCAGTCATCAGTGTGCAAAAGTAGTACAAATTTTTATATTATCGTACAGTAACATGAAAACATCCCTGTTTAAATTCATAGCGCACGAAACACTTCTTCTGCTTGCGCAAATCCTGCAATACTTCTGCCAAAACAGATTTCAACTTATCTGTCTCTTCCTTGGCAGCCCCTTTATACCGGGCATAGGCAATGTCAAAAGTAGTTCCGTAAACATGGGCAGAATTGGCACTGGCGTTCATATTCTTCTTTCTCAGTTTCTGCACCGTTCCGGCAGTACGTAATACACTTGTAACGATAATCTTTCGGTCCGGCAACCCCTTGCTATCCAAAGAATCCCGGAAATTTTTCCCAATTTTCCGCAAAAGTTCCTCTGCTTTCGGCACTAAATAAGGAACCGAATGGGTAAGTTCATCCAACTCATAATAACGTCCGGAAGAAAGACAGCTTAATTTACCCTTCTGCTGCTGAAAATCCTTCTCGGAAGTCACGGGGCGTATACCCCAACGACGGGCAGCCTCCAGATGTTTATCATTCAAGTCATTAAAGGTTCTTTGATAATGCCGGAAATATTTAAAGCTCCCTTTCTTCTTTTCTCCTCCGCATCCGGAAATCCCGATGAACAACAAACAAATTAACAGATACCTCACCACGTACATACCATTTTATTTTAGTTATCAAAGATAATGCAAGACGGAAACAGAAACAAATTTATTCAAACCCTGTTGAAGGATAGTGAAGAAAAGAAGCCGAAAGAGACAACGCATAACAAAATGCCAGTGATTGTCCCGGCACCGTAATGAACAAATGCACGGTGGCGGGTAGTTCATAGCGGGAAACCTTGACACCAAGGTGATTTAAACGAGCAGCAAACTCCCGGCCCTGAGTACATAAAATATCGCGTTCGGCAGCAACCAAAAGCGTGGAAGGCAACCGGGACAGCAAGCTGTCAGGAGCATGGGCTACAGACACCAGGTAATGGTGTGACTCCCCGGGAGCATAAGCCCGGTTAAACGCTTCCATCAATTCGCTATCCAAGGCAAAACCAGAACCATAAAGCCTCCAGGACACTGAATGGTCCGGATAAGCCAAAGTCACCGGATAAAAAAGGAGAAGCGAACGCAACGAAATCGTATCTGAAGAAAGCAGACTCAATGCTGTTGCCACGGCAAGATTACCTCCAGCGCTATCTCCTCCGACAGAAACCAAGTGGCCGGCACTGCCCCATTCTCCCGCATGTTGCACGGCAAATCGTACAGCATCAATGCAATCGTTTAATCCAAAAGGGAAAGAAGCTTCGGGAGCAAGGGCATAATCAACAGCAAGAACGGAAACTCCTGCCCTCGCAACAAGTTCTCCGCAAAAACGGGAACAACTGTTAATACTTCCGAATGTCCATCCTCCACCATGAAAATAAACCAGCAACGGACGCAAAATGTCTGCCTTCACAGAAGGCGTATACAGACATAAACGAGGAGTCAGAAAAGTAGCAGACACACCATAAGGTAAAGGAGAAGGTGCATTACGGGAATGACGCACCCGGTTCAATGCCTCAGTATCTCCTTTCATAGCACGGTATACAGCTTCTGTCTGTTCGACCTGCAATCCTTGCGGAAGGGTAGCGAGAAACGCATCCGCCTCTTTCTGCAAAGCGACTGTATCCATATCCAGACAAAGTGTCTGGGCACAAAGCCGGAAGCTTTCCCCAAAAAACAAAACAAAAAAAACAAAAATCCGGATCATATCTTATCAACCATTAAACGGATAAAGATAATAAGTCAAAAGCAAAGCCCATCGCCCATCATAAAAAAAGCGGAGTTTCCTCCGCTTTCTTTCCGATTTATTCATCAGAACATTATTTATTTCCTCTTTTTTTATACTCCTCCAAACCTTTTTTTAGGAAAGCGACAAACGCATCCTTATCCAAATCATGGCCGCGTGCAGGAGCCAGCACATGTTGTTGCAGGTTTTCATCATTTCCTCCCCGACTGTCCAACAATATATAGTTCGGCTGCGCATTCGAATCAAATTTCTTGATTTGGAAATCCGCATTTTTCTTTCCTAAAGTTTTTTTCTTTTTGCCGTCATATTCAGAAACATACCACTCCTCTTCCGGCAAGGTCGTCTTATCATCCACATACAAGGCCACAATCACATAGTCATTTCTCAACATATCTGCAACCCGTGGGTCTGCCCACACCGTTTGCTCCATTTCACGGCAATTCACACAACCATGTCCGGTAAAGTCAATAAACAACGGTTTATTCTGGGCCTGAGCACATTTCAAAGCCTGTTCGTAATCAAAATATCCGTCTAATCCATGAGCTAAATGGAGGAAATCAGCATATTTCGGAGCTTCACAGGCCTCATTGGCAACCGGAGCAATTCCGTTCACTGCACCTCCACTCTTTGCCACCTGTTTAACGTTTTCACGTACAATCCGGTTTATATCAAAATCTATGGTCTCCTGCGGAGGGAAATAACCGGCCAACGCTTTCAGCGGTGCTCCGAACATACCGGGAATCAAGTAAACGACAAAAGCAAAAGTCGCAATGATAAAAGCCAAACGAGGCACTCCAATATGAGTCAGTTCGCTGTCATTGGCAAATTTGAGCTTACCCATTAAATAAAGGCCCTGCAGAGAGAAAATGGCAATCCAGATAGCAATATATACTTCCCGGTCCAATAATCCCCAATGGTAAGTTTGATCGGCCACCATTAAAAACTTAAAGCCCAAAGCAACCTCTATAAATCCCAACACTACTTTAACCGAATTAAGCCATCCTCCGGATTTCGGTAAATTACTTAACTTGGAAGGGAAAAAAGCAAAAAAACCGAAAGGTAAAGCCACTGCTACAGAAAAGCCAAGCATACCGACAATAGGACGTAAAACTGAGCCCCGGGCCGCTTCAACCAACACGGTACCCACGATAGGAGCTGTACAGGAAAAAGAAACCAAAACCAAGGTAAACGCCATAAAAAAGGCTCCGATATATCCGCCTTTATCTGCCTGTGCATCGGATTTATTTACAAGCCAGGAAGGAAGTACAATCTCAAACGCCCCAAAGAAAGAGGCCGCAAAAATCATAAAAATGACAAAAAAGAATACATTAGGCACCCAGTTGGTACTTAGCCAATTGATAAAATCAGCTCCTAAAAACATCGAAATAATCAATCCCAAAGCCGTATAAATAGCTATGATCGAGAAAGAAAAGAACATCGCTTTTGCCTTGGCTTTCGCTTTATTGCTATCCCCATGCATAAAGAAAGAAACCGTCATGGGAATCATGGGAAACACGCAGGGCATAACCACTGCTGCCAAACCGGCAACAAAAGCCAGCCAGAAAAACAGCCACAAAGAATCATCCTGGGAAGCCTCCCCGGCAGGAACAGCACCTGATTCAGTCACATTTTCCTTCACCTTAATATCAAAAGCCTCTTCGAACATCACACACTGTCCTTCCCGGCAAACCTGATATTCCAAAGTTCCTTTTACCACACTGACAGCAGGGTCAATTACTTTGATTCGCTGCGTAATCACATATTCATGCTCAAACGACAAAACATCTACTCCAAAAACAGCATCATGCTTCTTTTGAGGTTCATTTTCTGTGGCTTTTCCTACCAACTCAATCCCTTTCCCAGCCTCTTCCAGCGTCAGAGTTGTGGCCATCGGCCCCCCGGCAGGCGTATACATAGAATAGATATGCCATCCTGGCTGAATGGAAGCCCGAAAAGTCAGTTCATATTCATCATTACCCAAACTTTTCTGCGTAAACGACCAATTGGAAGGATTGGCTACCTGGGAAAAGGCAGCAAACAGACCGATAAATACAGTCAATAAAAAAATAAGTAACCCCTTTTTCATACAATTATTAATATAAATCATCAAATCAGTAGTAAATTTTAGACAAAAATATCATTAATTTTTTCCCACCTTAAACCCTATTCCAAGTTTAACATATAATTAATGGCGGGAAAAATGATTTTCAAATTTCTTTAAGAGAAAAAAAGGTAAAAAACGGAATATCGTTTTTTACCTTTTATAAAGCTTTATTTTACGCCTTCCAGTTCCCGGTTATACCGATTATAAAAATGATATTCGTAAATATAAAAAGAAGGAACGTCTATAATCTTCAGGGAAATATGGTAACGAAAAGCCCATCTACGGCGCAGGGAGAAAAGTCCTTTTTTAAGGTAAGCACCCACAAAAGGATGAACTTTCAAAATAATCGTCTTATTTTTCTTTTCACAAACGTAAAATTCCAATTCATCCTCTATCTTGTCAACAATCAAAATAGCAGCTTCAGCTTTACCGCTACCGTGGCACACCGGGCACAATTCCGTCGTGTCCACTGTCATGGCAGGGCGCACCCGTTGACGGGTAATCTGCATTAAACCAAATTTGCTCAAAGGCAAAACCGTATGTTTGGCCCGGTCGATTTCCATGCACTCTTTCATCTTCTCAAACAGCTTCTGCCGATTCTCCGCTTTCTGCATATCAATAAAATCGATTACAATGATCCCCCCCATATCACGAAGCTGTAATTGTCGGGCCACTTCCTCGGCGGCTGCCAGATTCACCTCCAAAGCATTGCTCTCCTGATCATCACCCAGTTTTGCCCGGTTACCACTATTCACGTCGATCACATGAAAAGCCTCGGTATGTTCTATAATCAGGTAGGCTCCGTTTTTAAAGGAAACGGTTTTTCCCAAAGACGACTTAATTTGCTTATCCACCCCAAAATGATCCAAAATGGGTATTTCAGGAGAGACATACTTGACGATATCTTGTTTTTCCGGAGCGATAGTACTCAAAAAATGTTTAATCTCCTTACTTAAGGTAATATCATTCACGTAGATATTTTCAAAAGTAGGATTCAACATATCCCTCAGGATGGCACTGGTACGGTCAATCTCTCCCAGGATTAATTTGGGAGGCTCCATATCCCTGATGTGCTTGAAAGCAGTCTCAAAACGTTCGACCAACTCCTTCAGTTCAGCATCAAAAACCGCCACTTTCTTCCCTTCGGCCACAGTCCGGACAATCACGCCGTAATTCTTCGGTTTGATGCTTTCAATCAAACGTTTCAGTCGTTTCCGTTCCTCCGACGATTTGATTTTCTGGGACACAGAAACTTTATCCGCAAAAGGCATCAGTACCAGATTCCTGCCCGCAATACTTAATTCGGAAGTCAAGCGCGGCCCTTTGGTAGATATAGGTTCTTTCGCCACCTGAACCGCAACCCATTGCCCCACAGTCAATATATCTGAGATTTTGCCTGTCTTGTTGATCTCCGGTTCCAGTTTCAGTTTCGATACAGACATTCCTTTACGGGCAATACATTGCTTAATATAACTATCCAGCGAATGAAACTGGGGACTTAAATCCAGATAATGCAAAAAAGCATCTTTCTCATACCCCACATTTACGAAAGCAGCATTCAACCCCGGCATGATTTTTTTCACCTTCCCCAAATAGATATCCCCTACAGCAAATTGCATACTGGTCTTTTCCTTGGTTAATTCTACCAATTTCTTTTCTTTCAACAGCGCAATTACAATCTCTTCCGCCTTAACATCTATAACTAACTCACTACTCACTGCTATACTATTATTAATCTTTATTTTTTCAATAAATAAACCTAAAGACACATGCCTTTAGGTTTAAATCTTTACTCACAAACGCAAAGAATTACTTCTTCTTATGACGATTCTTTCTCAGTCTTTTTTTCCGTTTGTGGGTAGCCATCTTATGTCTTTTTCTTTTTTTACCGCTTGGCATAAATTCCTCCTTTCTTATTTTTTAACATTACCCTTAACCTCATTAACAAAACTCTTGGACGGTTTGAATGAAGGAATAAAATGTTCAGGGATTTTGATAGTCACGTTTTTGGAAATATTACGGGCTGTTTTTTCAGCTCTTTTTTTCACAACAAAACTACCGAAACCTCTCAAGTACACATTCTTACCCTCAACAACGGAATTTTTAATTGATTCCATAAAAGCCTCCACGGTAGCCTGAACAGCTACTTTCTCGATCCCAGTCGTTCTCGAAATTTCGTTAACAATATCTGCTTTTGTCATTTTCTTTAAATATTTAATATTCAATAATTTATTTCTATTTTCCTGTTTTTCAGTCTGCAAATATAAGGCTTTTCTATTAAGAATAAAAAAATCACGATGATTTTTGTCATTTTTTTCTGATTCGGATTTTTTTCCTTAATTTCGCTCAATCAATTGAAGTAAATCATACTACCCTCAAAAAAATCTCAGATTCAGCCATTGGGAAACGAGGATTTTTTTGTAACTTGTGTTATATTGAGAAAAAGAAAATTTTAAGGATCGCGTTGCAATCAAATCCGGGGGGGGGTATGTAATTCATTTTATAAACGTTAACAGAAAAATTATGGTCAATAAAGTAATATTAATCGGAAATGTCGGTGCCGAACCCGAAGTCAGGTACTTAGACGGTGGAGTTGCAGTAGCCAATCTCCGGCTGGCAACTACTGAAAGATACAAAAATAAAAACGGCGAAAACGTCGATCAAACCGAATGGCATAACATCGTATTGTGGAGAGGGCTGGCGGAAATTGTGGAAAAATATGTTCATAAAGGAATGCGTCTTTATATAGAAGGCCGCATCCGGACCCGTTCATGGGACGACCAGAACGGGGTAAAGAGATATACCACCGAGATTTATGCAGATAACATGCAGATGCTCTCCGCCAGACAGGACGGTGACAATAATACCGCTGTCCCCCGTTACAGTGCTCCGGCCAATACAGCACCTGCTCCGGCCACAACCGGACCAGCAGCAGAACCGGACGACAACGACGATCTGCCATTTTAATCTAAATAAAAAATTCTAAGCTATAGGCTAAAGTTATCCCGAACGGTTACTCTTTATCCTATAGTTTAGCCTAAAGGCTTTATATTGTTTAATTAATTTCTTTCATTTTGGAAACAGACGGTTATGACGCGGTGACTTCACTATTCCGCGGTACTTTTGATGTTCTGGATATTGTATTCATTATCATTCTCCTTTTTTTATTGCTATGCTCGGCTCTGGTCTCCGGCTCGGAAGTTGCCTACTTTTCGCTTACTCCCGCAGAACTGGATAAATTACGGGAAAAAAGATATGAAAAAGTCATTCATCTCCATCAAAAGCCCAATCTCCTGCTATCAACCATATTAATCACCAACAATTTTGTCAATGTAGGAATTGTTATACTTTCCACTTATCTGGTGAATACTTTATTTGATTTCTCCGGCTATCCTATTCTGGGTTTCATCATACAAGTGATTGTCGTTACTTTCCTCATCCTGCTTTTCGGGGAAATCATGCCCAAATTGTATGCCAATCGCTCACAAATGCGCGTAGCTATCCTAATGGCAGCCCCTTTAACTTTTCTGACTTACTTGTTTCGTCCCTTATCTCTGCTCCTGATCCGGTCAACTTCTATTATCAGTAAACGGATAGCAAAAAAAGACGGACTATCCATCGACCAGTTGTCAAAAGCCCTGGAATTGACCCAGGACGCGGAACTGAATGAGGAAAAAGAAATTCTGGAAGGTATTGTCCGGTTCAGCAATATTGACGCCATCGACATTATTTGCCCGCGCATCAATATTATAGGTCTGGAGATTGAAGATAGTTTTGAACAAGTCCGCAATACCGTCATCGAACACGGCTATTCCCGGCTCCCCGTTTACAGGGAAAATCTGGACACCATCGAAGGCATCCTGTATGTCAAGGATTTATTAGCTTATCTGAAAGAATCCAAAGACTTCAAATGGCAAAAATTAATCCGTCCCGCATATTTTGTTCCGGAAACAAAAAAAATAAACGACCTGCTGGAAGAATTCCAGACCAAAAAAGTGCACATGGCTATCATTGTGGATGAATACGGAGGCACTTCCGGCATTGTTACCATGGAAGACATTCTGGAAGAAATTGTCGGTGAAATCAATGACGAATACGATGAAAAAGAAGAGACTTTTACAAAATTACCGGACAATAAATATATTTTTGAAGCCTGTACCCTTCTGAATGATTTTATAAAAATCGTTGATGCCGACCAGGATAGTTTTAAAGACATTGAAGGAGAAGCAGATACCCTCGCAGGACTGATTCTGGAAATAAAAGGCGAATTGCCTGAAAAAAATGAGGTCATTACCTACCAGGGACATCAGTTTACCATACTCGAAGTAGACAACCGGAGGATAAAAAAAATAAAGTATGAGAAAAAATAAAATACTTATTCTGGTTTTCTTTTTTCTGTATGGATGTTCAGAAAAGTACACCCCTAAACCTTACGGATATTTCAGGATAGATTTTCCTGAAAAACAATGGGTACAAACCCCGGACTCCTTACCGTACACCTTTCAAATGGCCGGTACAGCCTATATAGAACATGACCCGGACCCAGACGCAGAAAAAGGATGGATCAACCTGCACTACCCTCAATACAATGCCCGCATTCACTTATCTTACAAAACCATCAAAGAAGATACCTCACTCACCCATTATCTGGATGATTGCCACCACATGGCCTACACCCACACAATCAAGGCTGAGTCCATCCATGAAAAATATTTCCGGAAACCGTCCGTATTCGGTCTTATCTACTACATCGAAGGAAATACTGCTTCATCAACCCAGTTTTTTGTAACGGATTCCAGCCGTCATTTTTTAAGAGGAGCTCTTTACTTCAACCAACATCCCGACAAAGATTCACTGGCTCCGGTCATTCAATTTTTACGCCAGGACATCGTACAACTCATCGAAACTATACAATTTCCCTGATCATTTCACAGCCGTATAAGGTACAGGAATCTCCATCAAACGGCAAAGAAAGGGCAACAGGAAAGTCATTTCACACTCTCCAGGCAAACCAACGGCTCCGCCTCCATAAAGATAAAGAGGCACTTTGTGCCGTTTACTATAACGGGCAAACTGGTCTTCCGGATCTTTCAACTCCGGAATCCACGTCGGTTGTAAAGTATATAAAACATCTCCGCTCCTTTTCTGAGAAAAGGAATTTTGAAACAACAACTCTATACCCGAAGAAGAAGCATTGTGAGTCAGGGAATGGGCGGTAACAACCCGGGATACTCCCTCAAACTCAATCATAAAATCAGCTATTTTGTCCTGTATATCCTTCAGTGGAATTTTATTTTTTTCTATCAAAGTCCTGTCTAAATATATCTGGCCCGCATCATAATCCAAAATCCAATCTCCGTCTCCGTACATCAAATTCAAAAAAGATTTCAACAAAGCAACTGCTTTAAAAATACTGAAATATCCTCCGGCTAAACGTATTTTTTCCAATTCTTCCGGCAACAGCTCCCGACTCTCAGAGAAAGTCAGAAATAAAACATAATTACCCTCCCCAACACAGTTATCCAGTTCCGTCAAAAGGCGCTCCATATCTTTGTCCAACCGTAACACCACATCCTGAAACTCCCTGGCATACACACCAAAATCCCGGTTCATATAATCCAGACAAGAAAAATTCAGCATCAGCAAATCAGGATCGTTATCTTTTCCCAATTGCTCAGCACCCATCAATTCCGTTGCCAAATCCACCACCATTGTATTCACGTAGGGAGTAGCCTTCAATATGCGGTAAGTATCATATTTCCGCTTTGCCTGGGCCAGGTCGTAAAAAAAAACATTAGCTAATCCTATCTTATTCTTCCATCGCAAAGCCGCCGTATTGCCCCCCTCGTCTCCCAGAGACATCCACCCCCGGCGAACAAAATAATCGCTTTCCATACGGGCATTATAAACATTCAGCCAACCCGGCAAAGAATCGGCATAATAATCGGAAGAAACCCACTTTCCACTTTTCTCACTCAACCAAAAAGCCATATTGGCACAACTTCCACCACTCAGCACAGCTTCCTCACCATTGACCGAAATACTGTACACCTTAGAAAAAGCATTATTCATTTTCATCGCACACCCCAGAGTCAACGCCTGAAGCCAATCCGGACTAAACCCTTCATCCCCCTCCTCGCCTATCAGCCTGTAATCCTGAGCAACCACATTACTCTGGCGTCTATTACGTAAACGGTCAAACCAGGCATGCGAAATCACCCCATGTTCAGACGGCAGCAATCCTGTATAAATCGTAGCCTGGTCCACCCCCGTCTGAGAAAAAATATAATTATAATCGGCCATAAAAGATTTTCCCTCATTCATGATTCTTCTGAAACCACCTTCAGAAAGCTCATTTTCATAAACGGTAAGCCATTCCGGATAAAACTGGCTGATTGTAATCCCGACAACCAACTTCGGTTTGCTCCCGGCCATAGCAACTATACCACTTATACCCAATAAAAATCCCAATACTATTGCTTTCATACTTTTTTCCCTGACTTCACTTTTAATTTATTATAGCAAAGGTAAATATATTTGGTATTTATATACACGTAAAGATGTATATAAATACCTTATATTTTATCCCTACGGAAGTTTTTTTTCCTAAAACTATAATTTCTCAAAAAAAAAGCTTGACAAATAACAATTTACTACCATTTCCGGACAGACTATCCCATATTGTTTATTATATTTACACCACCAAACAGAATATATGGAAAACATGACCTCATCCAAAGACATCCTGGCAGAAAAATTACGGAGCTATATTGCCAAATACGGGATAAACGATTTCAATGAAGAGCGTCTGGAAAAAACCGGACTCACACTGAAAGAACTGAAAGCCAATTTTACAGACCGTCAGGATATGGTCAAAACCGTATTGGAATACGAACGTAAATGTTTTGAAGAAATCTTTAACGAATACAATTTTGAAGGATGGAATGCCATTGATATTATGCTGATGGTAAGTAACGAAATCAATAACCGCTTCTTTAATGTTACCCCGTCAGTAACGATAATCCTATCCAAAGTATTTCCGGACATATTTGAAGAGCATTTGCAAAAAAGATCCGATTTTATCTTTGAAAAAATTAAAATAAACATCGAAAAAGGCATGGAGCAAGGCATGTATAAAAAAGACATCTCCAGCGAAATGATTGCCAGAATGTACATTGCCAAATTAAATGATATTCATAATCCCCAAATCTATCCCCCGGAAGGATTTACTTTTGCCACCATTTTCAACAACTTGATTGACAATGTAATCAAGAGCATAACCAATGAAGAGGGAAAAACTTATTACAAACAACGCAAACAACTTTATAGCATACTAAATTTCAGATAATTACCTAACTTAACCCACATACTATGAAATATCAGATTGACGATATTGACCGAAAAATCCTTTCCTATCTTGTCAAAAACGCCAGAGTCCCTTTTCTCGAGATTGCCCGTGAATGCGGTATATCCGGTGCTGCCATCCATCAACGCGTAAAAAAAATGGAAGATGCCGGTATCATTGAAGGCTCACGTTTCATCGTAAAACCACGGGCGCTGGGCTTCAAAATATGTGCTTTCATCGGTGTCATTCTCGACAATGCCTCCCAATACAAAAATGTAGTCAAAGAAATAGAGAAAATACCGGAAGTCATAGAATGTCATTTTATTACAGGCCATTACTCCTTTTTCTTAAAAATCAGATGCAACAGCCATCAGCACCTGATGGATATTCTGATTCATACCCTGCAAGAGATTCCGGGAATCGCCAAAACCGAATCTTTTATCTCTCTGGACCAATTAATTGAAAAACAAATAGACATTTGCCCTGAAGAAAATTAAAAGAATACAGAAAAAGAACAAATCAAGCCTGGAATTCGCTATATCTGTCTATAACATTCCAGGCTTGATTATTTATTCCAACCTCTACCGGTAATCTAAATTTACAACCTCTTATCTGATAACCAGTTTATCGTTTTCTTTATCGCATTCCACCCGCAAAATACCTCCTTCTGACACCTCTCCTTTAATAATCACTTCCGCCAATTCATCTTCCAGATATTTCTGAATTGCCCTTTTTAAAGGACGTGCACCGTATTGCGGATCAAACCCTTTTTCTGTCAGGAAATTCTTTGCCGCTTCCGACACTTCCACCTGATACCCCAATTCATTTACCCGCTTCAATAATCCTTTCAATTCAATATCTATAATCCGGTGGATATCCTCCTTGCTCAAAGAATTAAAAATAATCACATCGTCAATCCGGTTCAGAAACTCGGGGGAGAAAGCATTCTTTAAAGCTTTCTGCACAACATTTTTGGTATAGTCTCCATTTGCAGTATCTGCAGAAACAAACCCGATTCCCCGGCCGAAATCCTTCAACTGGCGGCTACCGATATTGGAAGTCATAATCACAATGGTATTCTTAAAATCCACCTTACGACCCAAACTATCAGTCAACTGACCATCATCCAGCAACTGCAACAGAATATTAAAAACATCCGGATGAGCCTTTTCTATTTCATCCAGCAAAATCACCGAATAAGGTTTACGTCTTACCTTTTCTGTCAATTGCCCTCCTTCCTCATATCCGACATATCCCGGAGGTGCCCCTACCAGACGGGACACGGCAAACTTCTCCATGTACTCGCTCATATCCACCCGAATCAAAGAATCGGCAGTATCAAAAAGATATTTGGCCAATACTTTGGCCAATTGAGTTTTTCCGACTCCGGTAGGTCCAAGGAAAATAAATGAACCTATCGGCCGGTTCGGGTCTTTCAAACCAGCCCTGTTCCGATGGATGGCTCTTACAATCTTCTCAATAGCCTCCTGTTGCCCGATAACACTATCTGCCAATTCCTCCCTCATCTGCAACAACTTCATCCCCTCTGTCTTAGCAATCCGCTTCACCGGCACTCCGGTCATCATGGCCACTACCTCGGCTACACTTTCTTCGTCCACGACCACCCGGTTTTCCCGCAATTCTTTTTGCCATTTTTCCTTTTCCTGTTCCAAATCCGACAACAACTGACGTTCCTCATCCCTAAAGGCAGCAGCAACCTCAAAATTCTGCTGTCTGACAGCCTCTTTCTTTTTCTCTTTGATTTCCTCCGTCGCCCTTTCCAGTTCCTCAATCACCGGCGGAACCACAATGTTGGCAATATGAATACGTGAACCAGCTTCATCTAAAGCATCAATCGCCTTATCCGGCAAAGCCCGGTCCGAAATATACCTCATGGTCAGTTTCACACAAGCCTTAATAGCGGCATCCGTATACCTCACATTGTGATGATCCTCATAACGGGATTTGATATTATTTAATATCTCTACCGTTTCATCAAAAGAAGTCGGTTCCACCAATACCTTCTGAAAACGGCGCTCCAATGCTCCGTCCTTCTCTATATTCTGACGATATTCGTCCAGCGTTGTGGCACCGATACACTGAATCTCTCCCCGTGATAAGGCAGGTTTCAGCATATTGGCTGCATCCAGGCTTCCTCCCGAACCACCAGCTCCTACTATCGTGTGAATCTCATCAATAAATAAAATAATATTTTTATTTTTAGCCAACTCGTTCAAAATAGCCTTCATGCGCTCCTCAAATTGCCCCCGGTATTTCGTTCCGGCAACAATGGAAGCAATATCCAACGCCACCACCCGCTTATCAAACAACACCCGGGAAACCTTTTTCTGCATAATCCGGATCGCCAGCCCCTCTGCAATAGCAGATTTACCCACTCCCGGCTCTCCAATTAAAACCGGATTGTTTTTTTTACGACGACTCAGAATCTGAGCCAGCCGCTCAATCTCCCGGTCACGTCCCACAATCGGGTCTAAAGTCCCTTCTTCAGCAGCTTTGGTTATATCTATCCCGAAATTATCCAATACGGGAGTGTCTGACTTTAAGGGACCACTCTGACGATAAGGATTATAAGTCTCCTCTTCCCCATTGTCATCCTCTTCATCGGATTCCTCTCCGAAGTCAGATTGCATCCGGGTCTTTTCTTTTAACAACTGTTCTTTAAATTTATCGTAATCTACTCCCATCGAATTAAATAATTTGGTTACAAAACCAGCCTGATTGCGAAGCATCGCCAACATCAGATGCTCCGACTCCACTTCCTCATCCCCTAATTTCCAGGCTTCTTCCATGACCCTTTTCAATATACTGTTAGCAGCCAGTGTGAAATCCAGCTTTTCAGGCAATTCCTCCTGCCCTTTTTCTTTCTGTCTGCTTAATTTCTGTTCTATCCTTGCCTTCACCTCATAGAAATCAATGCCTAAAGCAATCAACACATCAATGGCCCACGCCCGCTTCAATCTCAGCATGCCCAAAAACAAGTGTTCCGGAGAAATCTTGTTATTCCCCAAACGCTTAGCCTCTTCACTTGCCAGCACCATGATTTCTTTTAACCTTTTCGTTTCGTTATTCGTCATAATAGCTCTTGTTTCAACATATTTTCTTTTCTGATGTTCATCAGTTAAAGATAACGGTTTCTCATACAGAGAAAACCGGTATTTACATTTTATCCTCTTCCAACAATTTATAAAATTCCTGCTCGGAAATAATTCTTGTCCCCAGTTTCTCCGCCTTCTTCAACTTACTTCCGGCATTCTCTCCTGCCAATAAATAAGTGGTTTTAGATGAAACCGCATCACTTACCTTCCCGCCGGCATTCAAAACCATCTCCTTGAAATACTCCCTCGGCCGGCTCAAAGTGCCTGTAATGACAAAGACAACTCCGCTCAACTGGTCACTTTCTCCTGCCTTCTCTTCTATTTCAGCTTCTACGCCATATTCCATCAGACGTTTCACCAATTGCCTGTTTTCTTCCTTGCCGAAATAGCGCAACAAGCTATTGGCCATTTGCTCACCGATATCCTCCACCTCAATCAATTGCTCATATCCGGCCTCCATCAGGCTGTGCATATTCCTGAAACTTTTTGCCAGATTACGGGAGGCTGTCTCTCCGATATAACGTATTCCCAAGGCATTCAGTAAAGAGGCAAACCCTGCTGATTTGGATTTTTCTATGCCGGCAATCAAATTATCCACCGACTTCTCCTGCATACGGTAAACACTTAATGTATTCAATTTACGTACCAATTTTTCATGTTGAGCAAAAAAAATGGTAATCACCTCAGCCTCAACATCATCTACCCCCTCCACCTTCACCAGCTCTTCCGGCGAAGCAACCGATAACTCATAAATATAATCAAAACGGGCAGCCAGCAAATCCGCCTTATGTCGGTCAATCCCGGAAATATGCAATGCATATATCACATCTCCCAAAGGAATATTATCTGTTTTTCCGGCTTCTTCCAGGCGTATTAATGTTTCATTAAACGGCAACCGGAAATAATCCAATATCCGGTTGGCACTCCCCTCATCCACCCAACGCAACAGCTCCTCCCGCGTAGCCTTTGAATACGCTTCCAGACTACCAAAATATTCCGCAATGCCCTCTGCATTCCGGGCTGAAATATTTTTTAATCCGATTTCAAAAGCATAAATGATTTTTCCCAAAGGAATACTGGTCATTTCAAAATTCTCCGGATAAACAATCTTTTCCAACCCCACCAACTCTTCCCGCCGGAATGGCAGTGTATAAATATCAGCTACATTCCGGATAAACTTTTTGCTCAATAATAAATCTATCGTCTCCTCTCCCATCCCCTCGATATTCATCGCTTTCCGGCCGACAAAATGCTCTATCTTTCCCGCAATCTGGGGAGGGCAATGGTCCTCATTCGGACAATAGTGATTCGCTTCCCCTTCTATCCGGATTAATTTCGTCCCGCATTCCGGACAATCAGTAATAAACTTTACCGGCAAAGCTCCCGGCTTGCGTCTTGACTTATCCACTCCCACAATTTTCGGAATAATCTCTCCCCCTTTTTCCACATACACCGTATCATGTTCATGCAAATCCAAGGCTGCTATAATATCCGCATTATGCAAAGAAGCCCGCTTCACAGTCGTCCCTGCAAGATGTACAGGTTCGAGATTGGCCACCGGCGTAATACTCCCGGTACGCCCCACCTGATAAACCACGTCAATCAAAGGAGTTGCCTCCTGTTCCGCCTTGAACTTAAAAGCAATGGCCCAACGCGGAGACTTAGCCGTATATCCCAGCAAGTGCTGCTTTTCTATATCATTTACCTTAATAACAATTCCGTCTATGGGTACCGGCAAATTTTTCCGTTCTGAATCCCAATAAGTGATAAAATTCCAGACTTCTTCAAAAGAATTCGCCAAACAAAGATAGGGAGGAATATGAAATCCCCATTCTTTAGCTTTCATCAAATTCCCGTAGTGAGTGGACGCCGGCGTCGCTTCCCCAGGAATATAATATAAAAAACAATCCAATTGCCGCTTAGCCACCTGAGCGGAATTCTGCAATTTCAATGTCCCCGCCGCAGCATTCCGGGGATTGGCAAACAAAGGTTCTCCAGCCCCGGCCTTTTCCTGATTAAGCCGGTTAAAAGTAGAAAAAGGCATTAAAATTTCCCCCCGGATTTCAAACTCAGACGGACAATCCCCATGCAACTTCAAAGGGATGGTTCGAATCGTACGGACATTAGCCGTCACATCATCTCCCCGTACTCCGTCACCCCGTGTCACGGCCTGAGTCAGTTCTCCGTTTGTATAAGTAAGGCTGATGGAAGTCCCGTCATATTTCAATTCACATACATATTGCACACCCTCCCCGGCAACTTTTCTCACCCGCTGGTCAAACTCCCGTAACTCCTGTTCACTGTAAGTATTGCCCAAAGACAACATCGGATACTTGTGCAATACCTGAACGAATTCCCGGTTAATATCCTGTCCTACCCGCTGGGTGGGAGAATTCGGATCGTACAATTCCGGATAAGCCGCTTCCAGTCCCTCCAATTCATGCATCCATTCATCAAACTTCTGATCTGAGATCTCGGGTGCATTCTCAATATAATATTTATAATTATGGTATTCCAGAATTTTGCGCAATTCTGCTATTCTATCCTGATCCGTCTGCATATTCTCCTTGTTATTATAGGGCAAAGGTACTGAAAGTTTTCCAAAATGTTTGTGTCATTTCTTCTGGCAGATTCCTGAAAAACAAATTTGCACAAAAAATTTAAAAATCTCATTTTTTATAAATTAATACCCTATCTTTAATTTCTCAAAAAATAAAGAGTCTGTCCATGAAGAAACAAGTTTTTCTACTATTGATACTTTTCTTGTTGTCACTTTCCGGGTCAGCTCAATTTATTAATTTCGGCCAGGATCGTGCTGCATTACGCTGGAAGCAAATCAAAACAGACCAATTTCAGATCATCTATCCGGATTTTTTTGAAAAGAATGCCCAGCGTATGGCCAATATTTACCAACAATTATATACTCACTCGCACACATCGGGCATTCATCCCCGGAAAATAGCGATGGTCGTCCACGCAGACGGAGGCGTTTCCAATGGGAACGTTGCTTTAGTCCCCCGAAAAAGTGAACTTTACGTTCTTCCTCCTCAAAATCCCACCGACACCTGGCTGGAACACCTGTGTACCCATGAATTCCGCCACGTCATGCAATTGGATAAGGTCAATCAGGGAACCACGAAAGGATTATCCTATATATTCGGTGAACTGTTTCCCATTGCCATAGTAGGCCTATACATTCCGATGTGGTTCATGGAAGGAGATGCGGTAGCTTACGAAACCTCCGTCGGCCGAATCGGCCGGGGACGTTCCCCGGAATTTCTCAATGAAATGAAAGCTCAGATTCTGGAAAAAGGAATTTATAATTATTCCAAAGCCGTACTCGGTTCCTATAAAGATTTTGTTCCCAACCGATACACAATGGGATATTTCATGACGGCAAACGCCCGCATCAACTATGGCCCGGACATCTGGACCAAAGCCTTAACCCGGACAGGAAACCGTCCTTTCGGTATTACTCCCTTTGCCAAAAGTTTAAAACAGACCATGCAAGGACAACGGGACAGCCTCTGGCAAGACTCCGCATTCCGTTCTCTTTTCCTGCATCCAGAGAAGGTAAAAGCGTCCAATACCTATCCCGATGCCAAACGCACCCTTTACAGAGACAATTTCAGCGAACTGCAAAAAATCTGGAAACAGGAAACAGACACTCAAAACTCCCTTTTTGATACAATTCCTACCCGTAACAAGTACTACACGAACTATTACTACCCCACTCCCGCCGACAGCAACAACGTGATTGCATACAAACAGGGATTGCAGGAAACCGGAGCTTTTGTACAACTGCAGAATGGCAAAGAAAAACGACTTACGCGGACAGGTCTGCCGGATGACTATAAATTCGCTGTTCAAAACAACCAAATCGTATGGAGTGAATATTATCCCCACCTTCGCTGGGAGCAAGGCGGACGCATACGATTAAGTTCCTACCATTTAAAAAAACGGCAATACATCCGTTATAAAGGCCGGCACAACCAACTTGCCCCCTTTCCGGTTGACGGCCGTTGGGGATTTGTGGAAATTAACCGCCAGAATGAAGCCGCCATCGTCATTACCGACTCTTCTTTACGCCGGGAGCTGTGGCGGTTGCCGGCACAAACAGATGAACTGTTTATTCATCCTTCTTATGCAAACGGAAAAATTTTCACCATTGTGCAATCTTCCCAAGGATTACGTATAGAAGAAATAGATATACTCACCCGTCAGCGCCGTCCTCTCACTTCATCCGTATACTACGAACTGGACAACCCGATTCTCCGGGACAGTGTGCTTTACTACCGGGCTTCCTATAACGGCAATAATGCTTTCTATCAACATCATCCTCAAACACCGTTTTTCCTATTGGGCAGTCCGTACGGGGTACGTTTCCCGGCTATTGAGCCGCACAACAATACATTGTATTTTTCCTTTTACACGGCTGATGGTTATAAACCCGGATGTACCCCACTCTCCAACCTTTCACTCCAAACGTCGGAATTAAAAAGTTTCCCTTTAGCCGAAGCCATCAGCACACAAGAAAACTGGCATTTGACTCCGGAGAATGACTCTGTTTTCATTAGCCGGAAATATTCCAAGCCTGCCCATCTGGTTAACATTCACAGCTGGGGACCACTTTTCATCGACCTCTATGAAATGCAAGTGGACTTAGGAGCGGTCATTTATTCCCAGAATAAACTTAGCACCCTCTCTTTTACCGCAGGATATGTCCGCCAGTCCGGTTATGTACACGGAACCGGGATATTCAACGCCACTTACAGCGGGTGGTGGCCCATCTTTGAAGTAAACCTACAAACCGGCCGGGATAATTTCAATCATACACTCAACAGCTATAATTACCAAACCGACAGCACCGAAATCCTCTACCTTTGCAATAAAGCCCTCCGCTCCTCTGCCGACGTGACTGTCCGCTTACCTTTCAATTTATCGGTCAAACAATACAAACGCACCTTACAACCTTATTTCCGCTACAAAACGGAAAGCCTCCACCGGATTCGTCCTCAACAGATTTACCGGGTACATCAGGAAGGAGCAATAAACTGGCTCTATCCCACCAATAAAGAATTTTACAAAATCCAAACATCGCCCCGGGCTTACCATCTAGTGGAATACGGTATCAGTTTCAATAACCAAACCCGAATGACAGAACAAGAAATAAATCCCCGTTGGGGACAACGTCTGTCGGCAGGATATACCCAATCGCTGAAAAAAAGCATAAATTTAGGAAACCAATGGTGGAGCGAGGTCTCTCTCTACTTTCCCGGTCTTTTCACGAACCACTCCCTGTCTCTTTACGGTGGTTTTCAACACATGTCCGCCCACATCCGGAATTACGGCAGTAAAATCCTTTATCCCCGGGGTACCGACTTATACGGATATGAGATGTCTACCTTCAGGTCTGGCTACAAATTCCCTCTCTTATTTCCGGACTGGAGCATCAGTTCCCTGATTTATCTGAAAAGCATAGAGGTTGGTTTATTCTATGATTGGGGTAGCGCCAAAAACAATATAAAGCAATCGACCTATTCTTCCTATGGCATGGAACTGACCACCGATACCCATTTTTTCCGTCTCACCTATCCCATCCACCTGGGAATCCGTACCGGCTATGAAAATCAAAACAAAAAACTGTTTGCCGAATTACTTTTTTCCATTGGATTGAGTATATAAATATCAGCTTCCGCACCCATCCGTCAATGACAAGGAACATAAAGGGAATCATCCCTCGGGATAATCAAAACCGGCGTACGGGCATACTTCCGGAAAAGACGCAGCACATACGGGAAATAAAAAGAAAAAATACGAAAAGGACGCATAATCAGAACCACACCACCATTACTTTCCTGAAAAGTCCTTTTCAGGTTTTTTTCAAAACTCCCTTCCGGAAAAGTCCTGGCATACCGGGCTCCAGATTTCTGAAGAATATTCTCTATAAAGGCCAGATTATTTTTCACCATAAAAGCAATATGCTCATCTTTCTCTTCAGGCACAACCAGTTCAACCTGACATTCCCGGTCATTACGCTGCAAAAAATTCGCCCACACAACCTTCTCTTTATTCTCCTGCGAATACCCAACCGGTACTTTCAGGTGATGGTATACCCCCGGCATATCCTTTCGATGGACTATCATACAAGGCTTATTCAGTGCATAAACATATTGCATCAGTCTCCGGAATTTAAATACGGTACGCTCAAAAACACAAAATACAGTATCCTGTCCTGCCAAACTGGCAATAGCTTCCGGGAACTGCGGTACCTTCTCATATCTCAGATGCAAATGATAAATCTGCATCAACGCCTCTGCCGGACCGGAAACTTCCGATTCAGTTTCCCTGTAAAATGCAACAATGCCATAATCACCCATAGCTTAAAACCTTAACACATGATTATTCAAAATTAGTAAAACAAGGTCACAAATAAATGTTCTCCCGAAACTTTTTTTATTATCCCATAATAAATCACCTGTTATGCCCCTTTGTTATAAGGCTAATTTTTCATAATTTTATAATATCCTAACCACTGGAAGTGCTTGTCTCCTATTCCCGAAGAGGAATGTACCTGAATTGTTTTTCATCTTAAATCTACATTATCATGAAACGTTTTATCATACCGATGTATGCACTCATATTGCTTGGGTGTCATCACTCTATGGATTCCTGGCCATCAGACGGAGACAAACCGGAAGTAGCCATGTTTGTCAGAACCCGTAATCTTTCAGGAATAAACGGCTTACCGTCAAATTATCAATTTTTCGTCTACGATAAAACACTCGGCACCACTGCCCGTTACGAAGTCAATCCGGACAAAGACAACAATCTGCATGTCAAATTATTCCCGGGGGCATATACCGGCTACTGCGTTACCAATGCATCCGACGAAACGGTTTGGGAATATACGGCACAAACCACGCCGGACCGGATTTATCTGAAATCGCAAACCAGCACACACGGAACAGAAGAACCCAGGGATTATTTACTCAGCCAAACAGACTTCGAAGTAAATGAAACCGGCGGAGAAGTTATTTTCGACCTCAACCGTAAAGTAGGCATGCTGAAAGTAATCATCGAAAACATCCCGGAATGGTTAAACGATTTACAAATCAATCTCTCCGGCATACCACAAAAAATGAATCTGGAAGGAGAATACACAGGCAAATACACCATCACTAAAAAAATATCTCCTCCGGATAAAAACGGCATTTCGGAAACTTCCATCTTGCTTTTTCCACCCCAACAACAAACCGGCCTGACACTATCTTCTGAATCCTTGGTGTTCATTACTCCAGAACACCCCATTGAATCCGTTTCTGCTAACCGCACAACTGAAATCAAAGCTATTTTTCAGGGAGAAATGGATAAATTACAGGTAGATATGAACACCAGACTCATAGATTGGGATAGTCGGAATATAAAAGAACCCGACTGGAATATTGATTTACCACAAGGGCCATGCAGTGGCTCCGGTAACGGAACTAACCTGGTTTTAAATCCGGGATTTGAAAAAGAATTTACAGAATCGGTTCCCGCCGACTGGAAATTAGACAATAGCGGCGACACTAAACGGGTAATCCGGGTAACCTCACCCGTAAAAGAAGGGAGTTATGCCGTACGTCTGGAAGGGAAGACCTATCTTTATCAGGATATAGCAATCAGCGGAGGTACATGTTACCAACTGAAAATGTTTGTCAATGCCAGACAAAGTAATGTAAAATGGAGACACTGGTACACCTGGATGAAAGGAAGCACTAATCTGAAATCCGATGCCATACGTAGCTCTTCCTACCAATATGCAACCGAAGGATTCACTGATGTTTTTCAAGGCCAGATTTTCCGGGCACCTGCCGAAGCAAATAAACTACGAATAGAAATAAGGACCTACATGGAACCTGTTGCCGGAGAAGGTCTCTATGTAGACGGAATAAGTGTTGAACCCGTCAACTAATTATCCGTCTGCCAACCAGAACTCCATTTTGACAAAAAAAGTGCCGGAAAAATTTCCGGCACTTTACATAGAAGTAAAAAATATCTTTCTATTCCGTAATCATACAAACAATCCCATAACGGTCTCACGGATAATTTCAGGGTCTTCATCAACCGAAAACACACAATCCGGTTTCTTATACACCAATTCATGCTCACTCTTAAAACGACCGATTCCCCCACCTGTAATATTCAGCATAATCACCGCATCTTTTTCTACCGCCTTTTGTTCTATCGCTTGCTTTAAAGAAGCCACCGCAACGGCAGCAGCAGGTTCAATATCAATACCCTCCGCCTTTTCAAACAATGTCAAAGCCCAGGCCGTCTCCTCATTCGTTACAGCAAACACATCTCCCCCGGTTTCAGTCAAAGCATCAAACAATCCTCCTTTTAAAGAATAAGGCGGTTTACGGTTGGATAATACCTTTGCACTGATAACTTCCGCCTGACGACGGGCAACATCGTCATCCACCGGAAGTAAACTCCGCGAACCGGCCTTCCAGGCATCATACATCGGAGTAAACGGAATATTCTGAGAAACCATTAATTTCATCAGATTATTTCCATACCGGCCATCCGCAATAAAACGTTTATTGGCTTCCCAGGCAGCAATAGCACCCGTTCCGCTTCCGACAGCCTGGAAATAATAATCCGGAATCCTGCCGATAGTAGTCACTGCCGACAATACGGTCGTTCCCATCCCATCCCGGCGAGCTACATTTTTCGCCCCACCCTCCGGATAAAACTGCTCCAATTCACAAACCACATTGGACAAGTGAATCGCATCGAAATAATCACTTCCTTTCGAAGTAACCACCAATTTCACACAAGAATCCAAAGGTTGTGCAGACCACATAGCCTCCAGGCAATCTTCAGGAACACACAACAACAGTGGGATCTTATTTTCCGAGCATACCCTGGCAAAAGCTCTGGCCGTATTTCCGGCAGAAGCCACCACCATAACCTTATCACTGTTCGCATTAACCCGGGCACAAACGGAATAAGCCTCACATTCTTTGAAAGCCCCTGTTTCCATCCAAGCCCCTTTCTCAGGCCAATATCCGTTAAACGTAATATACAAATTGGATAATCCGAATTCCCTGGCAAGTCCTTCACTTTTATAAGTGACCGGCGCACCGGACCCTTTCAGCACTCTGCAAACCGGCAACCAATCCGAATATTTATACAGACCAGGCAGATTTTCCTTCACTTCCAATTGTTTCTTGGCGTAATTGGCAAAAATCAAAGCCGCACCATCCCGGTTAGGACAATCCAGTTCCCACTTTTCGTCTACAAACTTTGTTCCGCAACAACGGGATTCCAGGATATAATCAGTTTTTTCCAATGTATTCACTTCGGTACAATTTACAACTTATAGTTTACAAAAATAAGTCATTTTAAATTTCTGAATTTAGGTATAAATACTACTTTTATCCTTTCTTCCCTATTTTCAGATTTTATACCTGAAATACATTTTCCACAATTGTACAGGCATGCTCCAAAGATGAACAAAACGAATCCGGCTGTCTCCCTGCTCTTGCCAGACATTCAAAGGAACCTCGCATATAACGCTGTTGTAATCCGGATAGCTGTTTCGGATTCTCAACAAAATTTCCACATCAAACAGCCATTTCGACAGAAAAGGTCTTTCAAAGGCCAACTCAGCCATATCACACCTGAAAATCTTAGCACCGCACTGGGTATCATAAGCATTCAAACGAAACAAGACCGCAATGACAGTCGCAAACAGCCTTCCCATATAATGACGAAGCAAACGGCGCTCTATTTGCCCCCCCATCCGTTGAATCCGGGACCCCATTACCATCCCTATCCTTTCCTCATTTTCCAAAACATCCGCCAACCTGCGGATTTCCTCCAATGGGGTTGCCAGATCAGCGTCAGCAAAACCGATTCTCCGATATTGTTTTAAAGCCAGCATCCGAAGGACTCCGGTTCTGACAGCCTCTGCCTTACCCCGGTTACACTCATAACTGACACCATACACTCTCCCGGGAAACTCCCGACTCAATCTCTCAATCATATCACGGGTTCCGTCCGTACTGCCGTCATTTACACAACAAAAATCAATATCAGGCTCCCGTTTCAAAAAACGGACAAAAGTGTCCGCCTTAAAACGTTCCGATTCATTATAACAAGGAATGACTATACAGGTTCTTTCTTGCATAAAATATAATTTGATAATCCCGGCAAGCCGATACCCATTTTGCGAAAGAATTTTCCGATACGATAATCCATTGTCAAAACCCAGCAGAGTACCCCGGTCAACATTTTACCACCTTTCCATTCCACTAACCCTGTTGTTCCTTTACCTTCCGAAATCCATTTTTCTTTGAGACGTTGTAAAAACCGTGGCAGCAACAACGTAAAATAAAAATACCCGGATTGCCTGTTTTCCAGCCGGACTTTACACAACAGGTCTTTCAATTGTCCTAAACAATACCTTCTGTAATGTCCTAAAAAACGGTCGTGAGAAGTATATAATCCCTGAAAGGCAGGAACAGTAACCAGCAAATACGTATCTTTCGTCACAAAAGGAGAATCCAGCAATTGATTCAGAAAAAGCAAAGGGTCTTCTATATGCTCCAACACATCAAGCAGCAGAATAACATCCGCCTGCTGATTTTCAGCAGCAAAAGCCTTCAAATCATTATATACGCTGATATTTTTCTGTTTCTGATTAAAAAACGTAACCTCCTCTTCCGTAAAAGCTATATCCACACAAAAAAAGCAGCTCTCCGGATAATACTGCGACAAACATTCTTCCAGAAACAAATCCCCGCAACCAATATCCAGTATATTGGCAACACCATCTATCGTTCCCTGGAGAATATCCGCAATCACCTTTCCCCTGGATATCTCCCAGGGATGCCGGCTTAAACAATCTATCCGATGTCTTTCCTTCAGATCCATATCCTATTTTTTCTGTAACTTCAAAGCTTCGGCATTCCCCGGGTCCAGTTTCAGAGCCTGTTCAACAGCCCACTGCATAGTTTCCCGGTCCTGGATCCTTTCAGCATACATAGCCCTCAATACAAACAACTCCGCATCCCGGCGAACAGACTGCAACTGTCTCAGCAACAATGCAGTCTCTGCCAGTTTATTTTGCTGAAGAAACATACGGAGCTTTACCTTATAAATAGGAAGATAAGAAGACTGCACCCGTATCATCTCTTTCAATATTTCTTCTGCCTGATCGTATTTCTCCGCCCTGCACCAGGCATCGGCCATAGCCACCTGCGTGCTGACCGCATTCTTAATCCTTAAAGCCTTTTGATACATAGCCACCGCCTGGGTATAATTCCCCGTCTGCTTAAAAATATCCCCGGCCAATACCAAAGCACGGTCATATTTAGGACGAATAGACAGGATTTTGTTCAAATCCCGGATGGCAGCAGAATAATCATGAGTAGAATAATAAATGGTAGCACGTAAAAAATAAGCATCTACGGAAGATGAATTTTCCGCCAGCATTTTATTTACTGACTCAAAAGCCGCATTGTAATCTTTCAGATTCAGATTGATCAAAGCTGATATATACAAAGCCTCATTCAGAGAAGGATGTAATTGCAAAGCCCGGGCCACAGCCTCTTTCCCTTTATCCATATTTCCCACCATATAATACAACTTTGCCATTCTCCCCCATACTTCTTCTTCATCCTGATGATTTTGTATATATTCCTCAAAAACCTCCAAAGCTTTTCCAGGTTGTTTTTCTTTCTCCAACTGATAACCTTCCAGTCCTGCTTTGGATTGCCGCTGCAGGACACAAGAAACCGGATAACCATCAACCAATGGAGAGTACAAATTACCCGCCGGAGGGAAAAGCCCGTTCTGCAACTGAAAACGGTTAATATACACATTCCCGAAAATAGCATAATCCCACTCTTTGGCATGCTTCTCGTAATAACGGGTATAAACCACCTGTATATTGGTATCTTTCCGGAAATAATAATCCAACGGTCCCTGAGTAACGATTATAGTTTTCCGGTCCGCAGGTAAAGTCGGAAGAATGTTCTTTTTAAACCAGTCGGCAGATTGCTTCAAAGAATTAAAATAATAATCGGTCTCGTAATTACCATAAGCCCCTTTCAACCCTCCCGCCAATTCATTAAAATACACATATTCATTAGGATGGTTCTTCACAGCATGCGCTACAGGCAGACTGAACAAGACCACAAAGAGAACCGTACACCCTATTTTCAAGGGTATTTTCGTCGAGTTTATCATTTGCGTCCAAAACCGGCCGGCAATAACCACCATCGGAGGCATAACAAACAACAAATGACGGATACCGCCATACAAATTCGAGTTTTTATAAACGACCCAAAATACCGGAAAAATAACAGCAAAAAGGAAAAAATAAGCCATCAAGGAAAACTCTTTCCTCCGCCACAACAGATAAACGATATAACCGAAAAAACCCGATACGGTCACCAGCGGCATACCTATATATAAATATTTCGGAGCATATTCCCAAGGCAACATATTGGACATCATCTGTTTACCGTCAAAAATAGTACGAAGTCCGATACTATAGTTGGTAAACCTCTCCAACGAATACAACACATTGGTAAAAGGTTTCTGCAAAGCGAAAGGCCACAAACTAATAGCCAACAGATAACTGACAACCACAACAAACAACATCACACTGATGGTGCGTCCCGTCAGATTCATATATTTCCGAAGTTTATAGCATTCCTTTATCCCGACATACCGGATATAAAACAAACCGGCATACATAAAAAACATAGGATAGAGAATCAAGCCACCGGACCGGGTTCCCAATGCCAAAGCAATTCCCGCCACAACACCCGCAATATGACGAAACCTAAAATAAGGGAAATAGTCAAAAAAACGAATCGTATAATACAGGGCAACCATGTAACCGACAGCGAAAGGAATATCTTTTAGGTTATTCATACTATGCCCGAAAAAACGGGGAGTAAAAAACATAAGCAGCAATGTCACCAAACCACAAAACCCTCCCCCCCAGCGCAAACCGGCTAAACCGGCTACCAGTATACCCAAAGCCCCTACAATCCCTCCAATCATATGCCGTACTTCATGATACTGGTCTATGTCAAACCATCGGCAAATTGCTCCGGCAACAACCTGCACCGAATTGCCATACAAATGCAAAGCTGTCTTCGGCTGATACAAGGCCGTAGTATCTCCTTCAGCAAAGTAATCCAACACATACCCCACATGCCGGTGGTCCACAAATTCATCTCCGGTTACTCCATAGTCCCGACTCACCCAAGGCATATAAAAAAAAGAAAAGCAGGAAAACAGCACAAATAAAAAACGGAAAACCATATCCCGTTTCATTTTGCCCTCTGTCTTCAAAAAAGACTTAAAAAATTCCCCGGAAGTGAGATACCGGAGAGGAAGTCTGAAAAAATACCGGAATCCTAAAAGCTTCCGGGTAAACTGAGTTTTTACAGGAGAGGTTACTCCGCAAGCATAAGGCAGCCCTTTAAAAACTACTCCTCCAACCTGTTGCAAAGAATAAGCAACAGCGGTTATAAAAGAGGCCAGGTCTTCTCCGGCATAAGCTCGTTCCATCCACTTTCTGTGAACTATCAGAAAAGGAGAAACCAATACATCAGCCTCCACTTGCCCATAATTCCGGTAAACCGCTCCACCCCAGGTTTTTGCCGCAATATGACTGCAATATCCCACCTCCTGATGAAGACATTCTCTGTTATAGAGAGAAACCAAAGATTTGACGGCAGAAAAATCCAGCCGGTCCAGGTCCAACAATAGAATCAGTTCAGCCGAAGTATCCGACAAGACCTTTGCAAACCGGGCCTGGGTGACTTTCCCTTCCAACACATGCACTTCACAATTGTCCGGAAATTTTTCCAAATAATCCGTATTTTTGCATTGGGCCGAGTATGCCATCACGCACACCGTTTGCTTTATTTCATCTTTTGTCATCTTTGCCATTCTATCATTTCTTAAATCCCCGGCACGCACCGTTTCCCACAAGAATCTTTTGCCAAAGATACATAATTGAATATATATTTCAAACCATCCTTTCCATTATGACTCTTCTTTCTAAATATAAGACTCCGTTGTTCCCACCCGTTTTACGCCATCTTCTGATACTGACGTTCTGGCAGATTTCATGTCATAACCATTCTTGTTTTTTACAAAAAACCGCCATTTTTACAAAAAAAATCTTGTTCCCTCCGCTGGCACGCCATTTGATAAAAAATAAATGGATTTGAACTAAAACCTCAAACCCACCAAAAACGAATAACAAATAAAATTGAATAGTAAGTAAATAAAATAATTAAATTATGGGAAAAATAATTGGAATTGACTTAGGAACTACCAACTCATGCGTTGCCGTAATGGAAGGTAACGAACCGGTAGTAATACCAAACAGCGAAGGTCGGCGTACCACCCCTTCTATCGTAGCATTTGTAGACAACGGCGAACGGAAAGTCGGAGACCCTGCTAAACGTCAGGCCATCACCAATCCGAAAAAAACTATATATTCCATCAAACGTTTCATGGGTGAAACATTCGACCAGGTACAAAACGAAATTAACCGTGTCGCTTATGAAGTAGTCAGAGGTGACAACAATACTCCCCGCGTAGTAATTGACAACCGTCAATATTCCCCGCAGGAAATCTCAGCCATGATTCTCCAGAAAATGAAGAAAACGGCAGAAGACTACCTGGGTCAGGAAGTCAGCGAGGCAGTAATCACTGTTCCTGCCTACTTTAATGATGCCCAGCGTCAGGCAACCAAAGAAGCCGGTGAGATTGCAGGCCTAAACGTAAAACGTATTATCAACGAACCGACGGCTGCCGCTTTGGCATACGGACTGGATAAAAAATCGCAAGACCAGAAGATTGCAGTATTCGACTTAGGTGGCGGTACCTTCGATATTTCTATTCTGGAACTCGGAGACGGCGTGTTTGAGGTAAAATCTACCAACGGCGATACTCACCTGGGAGGTGATGACTTCGATGACAAAATCATCAACTGGCTGGCAGATGAATTTCAAAAAGACGAAGGTGTGGACATCCGCAAAGACCCGATGGCTCACCAGCGCCTGAAAGAAGCAGCCGAAAAAGCAAAAATCGAATTATCAAGTTCCACTTCTACCGAAATCAACTTACCGTATATCTTCCCGGTTGACGGTATTCCAAAACACTTGGTACGCACCCTGACCCGGGCCCAGTTCGAACAATTGTGCGACAGTCTGATTCAGGCAACCATTGAACCTTGCCGAAAAGCATTGCAGGATGCAAACCTGAAAGCTTCTGACATCGATGAAGTGATCCTGGTGGGTGGTTCTACCCGTATTCCGGCGGTTCAGCAAAAAGTTCAGGAATTTTTCGGTAAAGCCCCTTCCAAAGGAGTAAACCCCGACGAAGTAGTAGCTGTCGGCGCCGCTATCCAGGGCGGTGTTCTGACCGGAGAAGTAAAGGATGTATTGTTGCTGGACGTAACACCACTTTCATTGGGTATAGAAACTTTAGGCGGAGTCATGACCAAACTGATTGAAGCCAACACTACCATTCCGACCAAAAAATCGGAGGTATTCTCTACTGCCGCGGACAATCAGCCATCTGTAGAAATTCATATTCTCCAGGGTGAACGTCCCATGGCAAAAGACAACAAGACTATCGGCCGTTTCCATCTCGACAGCATACCGCCAGCACCGCGCGGAGTTCCTCAGATTGAAGTAACCTTCGACATCGACGCCAACGGCATCCTGAATGTTTCTGCCAAAGACAAAGCTACCGGTAAAGAACAATCTATCCGGATCGAAGCCTCTTCCGGTCTGTCAGATGCAGAAATCAAACGAATGAAAGATGAAGCTACTGCCAATGCCGCTGCCGACCAACAAGAAAAAGAGAAAATAGATACAATCAACAAAGCAGACTCTATGATTTTCCAGACTGAAAAACAGTTGAAAGAATTCGGAGACAAACTGCCAGCCGACAAAAAGGCACCAATTGAATCTGCTCTCCAGGAACTGAAAGACGCTCACAAAAATCAGGATGTTGCTGCTATCAATGCCGCTATAGATAAACTGAACAATGTCTTCCAGGCTGCCTCCCAGGAAATGTACAACGCCCAGGCTCAACAACAGCAAGCCGGCGCACAACAAGGACCGCAAGGCAACCCGAACGCCGGACAGACTAACAACGGAGGCAAGGACCAGGAGGTAACTGATGTTGATTTCGAGGAAGTAAAATAATATTCCTTTATCAGAACTGAAAAGGAGGTGACTAAAAAGTCCAACGACAGATTAGTCACCTCCTTTCTCTTTTGTTTGCTATAAAAAACAGTAGTATCAAGGAAGCAAAACTACGCAGAAACCGTAATAGTCGCCCCGCCCTCCCCCGGACTAAAGTTGCCCCGATCCGACACCCGGCTACTCCTCGCATTGTTGTTCCAATTGCCACTGTAGTCTAATCGGTTAACGCATCATTCCCTTTCTACCTGCTCCACAGACACTTCATCCACCTTAAGTACGTTATTACCTTCTACAAAAAAGCCGAATGTCGTGAAGTTAATATCCCGTGTAATAGATATGACTTCCATATTATCCACACTGAAAATCAATTTCTTACCTTTCTTTTCTATAATGACTTCCACGTTTTTGTTCTTACCTCCACTTAAAATCATCGCTCCCTGACGACTACTTCGCATTATACCCTCTTTCACATAAGCAATCTGAAATTTCCTTTCCATCAACTTAAAGCTCTCATAATTGTTATTATCCTCATAGTTAAAAATGACTCCGAAATAATATTTATCGTTGATTCTGGGTACTAAAAGTTTAAACGTAACCTTAAAATTCCTGTCATGAAATATCGGCAATTCCGTTATACTAAGTACAGTTCCATCTTTTAGGTTCTTTAACACAAAATATCCATCCTCTATACTTCCGGAACAATCTTTTTCATAAAATTCATCCCATTTGAATAAATTATTGTCAAAAGTTTCCGTAATGACCCTTTTTTCTTGTGCGTCCGCCCACAGCGGCATTAAAACATATAACAAAAAAACTACTTTCTTCATCACTTTATCAGTTAAAAATTACTACCTAAAGATGTTTGCAACTCAGAAATAACTTGCTCATACTTTCTCAGCACCCTCTCATATTTCACAAAACATTGATCGTTGTAGCCGCAATCTCTATCCGCTATTTCTGAAGAAATCCTCACCTTGTAAGACAATTCATCCTCCCCGGTAAACTGCAACTGAATTTCCAAACGGGTACGAACAATCTGGTAAAGGAATGATGTTTTTGACCACGCAGAACGAATCCAACCGGCAGCTTTGTCCCGTACCTCTATATTTTCAAAATTAGACACAGCAATATTCATCAAACGCTTCCACACCACATCCTCACTCATTCCTTTCTTGCAAGTTACCGTAAAATACTTATTCGCCAGGTCCATACCTTCCCCTGCCCCAACAGAATTCATTTCTGCCTCATCAACAAATAACTCATACGAAACTGTCTTTTTAGGATTATTCTTAAACAATTTCACTGATTTCGTGATATAACCAGGTGCCTCAAACTTCAGCATAACAAACTCATCATGCCTGCCAAATTTCACCGTATAAGAACCGTTTCCAACTTCTGCCCCGTTGTAATAAATTTTAGCAGTCTCCGGAACAACATACACCACTTTACTCTGTGCATCACATACATAACTTAAGGATAAAAATCCTATTAAGATTAAAATTACCTTCTTCATGTAACTAATTTTTATAATTAAACTACTTATTTCGATTTTATGCTCACAATCCACGCTCATGCCTCTTCACCGGCAGTAAAGCATCTATTAACCGTAACCACATCCCTCCTGTTTTAACGTTCGTTTTTATTGGCAAATAAAAAATCAAAGAGGAATATTTATCAGGAAAAACTTATATTTTGATAATAAATAAGTTGGGAAGAATTATATTTTAACTATTTTTGTCAGGATTTAGAAAAAATACGACCAATAAAAACGAACGTTTAAATGGTTATCCACTCTTGATTTTCGGTCAGAATAATTACTACAGACATAAAAAAATCCACTCGGAAGAGTGGATTTTTACATATTTAATAATTTTCTCTATTTTTATTTTCTGCGCTTCTTGCCTCCCACGTTTTTTTTCTTTTCGCTGAACCGGGCACGCCCGCCGCTTTCGCTTTTGCGCCACTTATTGTTTGCAGTAGCATTCCGGCGTCCTCCGCCAAAATCGCGGCCACGGCCACGATCTGTTCCCCGCTCACGACTGTAACGGTCCTTTACTTCAGTCAAAGTAAAAGGCAGGCCATTAAAGTTCACGTTACGAAAACAAGACATAAATCCGTTTAAGCCGCGAATATCTACTTCAAACTTGGTATTGGTTTCAAAAATACGGATACTGCCTATTTCCAGACCTTTACGCGGAGCATTTTCGTTGATAATGCTCATCAGGTCGCGTGGAGTAAAACCGTCCTCCTTTCCGACATTCACGCTGAAAGTAGTAAACTCATTTGAGCTCTCCTCCCGCCGGTCACTGCGCCGGCCTTCCTTACCCCTGCCTCCGCGGCGTTCATCCTCGGAAAGATTCAAATCCTCCACTGATGCATATTTCTTCAGCAATTTACCGAATTCATAGGAAACGATTTTCTGTATCAATTCCTCTTTCGTCAAAGCTTCAAATTTTTCAAACAGCTCCTGCTGATACTTATCCAAAGTCTCCTTAGGCTCGGCAGCCATAATCTTATCGGCATAATAAAGCAATTGAGCCCGGCAAACCGCTTCTCCGGCAGGCACTTCTAAATATTGGAACTGTTTTTTCAGTATTTTCTCAATCCGATGCAGTTTTCCTTTTTCCTTGGAATTGATAATGGCCACCGAAACACCTTCCCGCCCGGCACGTCCGGTACGTCCACTCCGGTGGGTATAACTTTCCACGTCCTCCGGAAGGTTAAAATTTATCACATGGGTCAGATTATCCACATCCAAGCCTCTGGCCGCCACGTCAGTCGCAACCAAAACTTTCAGCCGCTTCGCCCGGAAACGTTCCATCACCTCATCGCGTTGGGCCTGGCTTAAATCACCATGCAATGCATCGCATTCAATCCCGTCTTTCTGCAATTTACGGACAATCTCCCGGGCATCCATTTTCGTACGCACAAAAATAATAGCATACATATCAGGAGCACAATCTATCACCCGGTGCAAGGTTTCATAACAATCTTTAGCCCGGACCTGATAATAAACATGGGACACTGTATCGGCTCCCTGATTCTTCTTACCAGTAGAGATTTCTTTCGCATTGTGCAGGTAATTGCGGGCAATGCGTTCCACTTCTTTCGGCATAGTTGCCGAAAATAAATAAGTGTTCCGGCTATCCGGAGTCTCTTCCAGAATAAAATTCAAATCCTCCTTAAAGCCCATGTTCAGCATCTCATCGGCTTCATCCAATACAACCGAACGTACATGGTCTATATTGACCGCCTGTCGTTTTATCAAGTCACACAAACGCCCCGGAGTAGCAACCAATACATGCACTCCTTTTTCCAACTCCCTGATCTGTTTGCGGATTTCCGTACCTCCGTACACACACAACACTTGAATATCTGGCCGGTATTTGGCATAATTCTGCAAATCCTTACCGATTTGCACACACAACTCCCTGGTAGGACTCAATATCAATACCTGGATTTCATTCAGGGAAGTATCTAACTTCTGAATTAACGGTAAACCGAATGCTGCTGTCTTTCCTGTCCCGGTCTGGGCCAATGCAACCAAATCATTCTCTTCCCCTAAAATAACGGGAATCACTTTTTCCTGTACGGGACTGGGTGTTTCGAACCCTAAATCTTCAATACCTTTAAGGATTTTTTCTTCTAAACCTAATTCTTTAAATTTTTCCATTCAATCTATTTTGCAGCACCCGGCTGCGTTACGAGCAACATAACGTTGCATATTCATGTTACAAACGGCATCACACCGTATTTCTTTTATTTCTGTATTTGCCTACGGTCAGTTAATCTTCAGATCCCTGCGTTCAAAAGCCGGGACACCTTCCAGTTCGCGGATTTTAGACATCGGCAATCCCGGTTTAACAACCACTTCCTCCTCTTTCAATACCGCAGGTTGGCACACACCGTCCGAAGCAGTCTCCAAACCAAATAATTCCACATCTCCCGTCGGAAATCCCGTAGCTATAATAGTCACCGAAATGGCATTTCCCAGGTTAAGGTCGGTACCTACACCCCAAATTACAGCAGCATTATTTCCTACCTTTCGGATAATATGAGAAGTAATCTGCGACATCTCGTCCATCGTAATCTCATCCGTCCCGGAAGTAATGTTCAATAAAATATCTTTGGCTCCCAGAATGTCATTATTGTTCAGCAAAGGACTCTCCAGCGCATCGGTCACTGCCCGGATTGCCCGGTCTTCCCCGGAAGCCTGTGCAGCACCCATAATGGCCACTCCGCTATCAGTCATAACGGTCCTCACATCAGCAAAGTCCACATTTATATACCCCGGCAACGTAATAATCTCAGCAATTCCCTTTGCCGCTATATTCAATACATCATTGGCCTTGGCAAAAGCAGCCGATATCGTCTGGGAACCGTAAATCGATTTGATTTTCTCATTATCAATCACAATCAGACAATCCACCTGGTCTTTCAGCTTTTTAAGTCCATCCCTGGCCTGATCTAAGCGCTTGGGACCTTCAAAGCGGGCCGGAACAGAAACGATTCCAACCGTAAGAATACCCATATCCTTGGATAACTTAGCAATCACCGGAGCTGCGCCGGTACCGGTTCCTCCCCCCATGGCAGCCGTAATAAAAGCCATCTTGGTGTCCTTTCTCAACAACGCCTCTATATCGTCCAAGCTTTCCTGTGCAGACTTTTCCCCCATGGACGGATTGTTACCGGCACCATGCCCCTGGGTCAACTCCTTGCCTAACTGTATTTTATAAGGAATCGGGCTATTTTGCAAAGCCTGATAATCTGTATTGCAGATGACAAAATCCACATCACAGATTCCCTTATCATACATATACTCCACAGCATTGCCACCACCGCCACCAACACCAATGACTTTGATGATGGTAGGGGTTTTCTCATTCAGATTAAAATTTATAAATCCGTCAACCATGGCCTGTCTAAATCAAAATTAATTTATTCTTCGTCACTGAAAAGTGTTCCTATCTTCCGTTTCAGCCAACTGTTCGTATCGGGTACTTCATTGATTCCCCGGCGGCTTCGTTCATAACGCTCTGTCTGCTGTTCATTTTCCCGTCTCTGTTTCCTGCGGCGCTCCTCATCCTGTTTCACCCGACGTTGGCGTGCTTCTTCTTCCAAAGCAGAAGGATCCACCATCTTCATTTCCAAATCCTCCGGCAGAGCTTCCACCTTAAAATAAGGTTTCCGTTTCCCCGGTTGGCTGTCTTCCTGCATTTCACCGGTAACAACCGGTTTATTCCGATTATTATTAAATCCGGTAGCAATCACGGCAACCCGCAACTTATCTCCTAATCCGTCATCCTTACCGGTACCCCAGATGACATTTACATTCTTCCCCACCTTCTCACGTAAAGTATCTGTAATCAGGCTAATCTCATCCATGGTCACCTCTTTTTCTCCGTAGAGCATATTCAACAGGATATTGGAAGCACCACGGATATCATTACTGTTCAGCAATGGAGATATCAAAGCATTATTCAAAGCTTCCATTGCCCTTTCCTCTCCCTCCGCTTCTGCCGCTCCCATCAACGCCACCCCACTATCCCGCATAACGCTTTCCACATCGGCAAAGTCCACATTCACATATCCTTTCACGGTAATGATTTCGGCAATACTCTTCGCTGCAATAGTCAACACATTATCCGCCATGGCAAAAGCATCTGACAATTTCAGGTCCCCGTATATCTCACGTAAACGTTCGTTGGCAATAATCAGCAAGGCATCTACATACTCTTCCAACTCATCAATACCAGTCATAGCCTGTTCAATCTTTCGCTTTCCCTCAAAACTGAACGGTACAGTGACTATTCCGATGGTCAGTATTCCTAACTCCCTGGCTTGTCGCGCAATCTCGGGAGCTGCACCGGTGCCGGTACCTCCCCCCATGCCGGCAGTAATAAAAACCATCCGTGTATTACGCTGAAGTATGGTTTTTATAAAATCCATACTTTCAATTGCCGACAAGCGTCCCCGCTCCGGCTGACATCCGGCACCCCTGCCTTCAGTCAATTCCTTGCCCAATTGGATGCGGTTCCTCACCCGGCTCTGGCGCAAGGCTTGTATATCCGTATTACAAACAACAAACTCAACCCCATGTATACCCTGGCGGAACATATGATTTACCGCATTGCTCCCGCCTCCGCCGACACCAATTACTTTTATGATTGATTCATCCTGCGGCTGATGCGGCAACTTCAACGAAATCAAATCATCCTCTATATCCATAATAAAAAGTATAAAACCATTCTAATTCATCAGATACCGAAAAAACCTTTCAGCCCTTTCACTACCTTTTCGCCCAGTCCGTTCCGCGTTTCCCCGGTTTCTCCGCTATCACAGCCCAACAATCCTAAGGCTACAAGATATTCCGGTGTATACAAAACCTCCTCCCGGGAAGTCTGCACACCTCTGGCAACAGCCCGAACAACAGGATGGCCGGAAAGCCGGTGCAATAAGCTGTCCAAATCCTGTAAACGACATCCCCCGCCAGTGATTAAAATCTCATCTTCCGGACGGTCAAAACCCCAGCTCTGTAAAAGATAAACCGCCCCTTCCAACAATTCCTCAGCCCGGCTTTGGACCACCATGGATAAATCCCGGCTTTCCAAAGTAAATTTAGTATCCGGAATCTGCACTTTCTTATTTTTACACTGGGATCTTAACGCTTGACCATATTCGTGCTTCAATTTCCGGGCTTGTCCTGCATTTGTACCGAAGGCAGCCATAATATCCAAATCCACCGTATGCATTCCCAAAGGCAAATGTGCTTCATATTCCAGCATTCCTTCACGGAACAATACAACATTTACACCTCCGGCTCCCAAATCCAAAAGTGCAAAATCATTCGTCAAAACAGACAAATCCAGAGCTTTCATGTAAGCCCGGACAACAGGACAAAAACAAACATTACCCACTCCGCAATCTTCGAACAAACGACGCATCCTGGACAAATAGCCATATTCAGCCAGATACACTTGATAGGTCACTTCTAAACTACGGCCCGATTTTCCCAAAGGCTCAGCCATCAACTCTCCCCGGTCAACAGAATAAGCCACGGGAATCACATCTACCAACTCATCCTGTCCGCCCCCCATTCCTTCCCGGCAACGCTGCTCCGCCCTATGAATATCTCCGGCCTCAACAATTCTCTTTTGCAGAGGCACAGTCACCCGACGTTCGGACACCCGCAGCACCTCTCCTCCCAAAGCAACATTCAGCACTTCAATTTCCCGGTCTTTCACCAATTCGTTCATCAAACTTCTTATGCAAGCCTTTACCTTATCCTCATCTTTAATGACTCCCCGTTCCATTCCCTGGGAAGCTAAAACTTTTATTCCAACCAACCGGCAGGCAGCACGTTCCGAGGAGGCCAAAGCCATCACCATTTTTTCGGAACCCATATCTAAAGATGCAGTGAAACCCATAATCTGCCAAATATTATCTTTTTACACAAACAATCTGATCCTTAAACTTCAGATTAATTTCCTTATATACATTCCATCCTCTCAAAGCAATTCCTTTTTGAAGGAACAAGCGTAAATTCTCCATCTTTTGGTCTATATCCTCTAAAGAACCGACTACAATCCGAAAATTCCCCACCTTCGGAATCAGGCTGATTTCTTCTTGTTCTTTCACGACAATCTGTTCAATCAAAGCATCCCAGAAATCATCGTTTTTCAACTTCATGACAAAAGGATATAATCCGTCGCAAGCGAATTTCTTAGAAACGTTTCCCGTTGCAACAACAACTCTCGCAGAATATTTTCCGGACAACGGCATCATTTCCCCATCTTCATCCACATAATAACCTTCACCTGACATAACTCTCAGTACAGGCGTTCGTTGTGTGATCTCTACATGAAAATTACCGTCTAAACTGTAGTAAACCTGAGCCGACTTAATAACCGGATTTTTAATCAGCACCCGTTCCATACTGTCTTTATCCACTTCAACAATATGCACATCCCTGATATCTCCGTAACCGTGCTTAATGACCTTTAACACTTCTTCTTCGTCAATAAACACATTTCCTCCGGTATTGTCAACGACAACCTGCAAATCTTTACACTTAATCCCCTCCAGCTTTCCCGATGCAAAGGTAAGCACAATTATCAGGTATACAAACAAACAGACAGATAATATATAAGGTCCTGCTTTTTTCATCATCAAAAGTTACTGAGCAGACGTGTTTCCAAGTTTTTCACTTATCGTTTTCACCAGGCGGTCTATATCCCCGGCACCCATAGTCACTAAAACTCCCCGTTTAAAATCCTTTTCAACATAAGCGAGCAAATCCTCTTTCGTCATAATACATCCGGGAACTGTCAACCTCTCCCGGATAATCTCCGCAGTTATTCCCGGTATAGGCAACTCACGGGCCGGATAAATCTCCAGTAAAATGACTTCATCGGCAATACTCAGGCTTCGGGCAAAATCCGGATAAAAATCCCGGGTACGGGAATACAAATGGGGTTGGAATACTACTGTTAACGGCAATTCCGGCCACATCTCCCGAACAGAAGATAAAGTCGCTTCAATCTCTTTGGGATGATGAGCATAATCATCTATGTAAACAGTTTCTCCCGCATTTACCTGAATATTAAACCGGCGGGCCACCCCTTTAAATTCCCGCAAAGATACCCGGATTTCTTCCGGAGTCACTCCAGCTTCAAGGGCCAAGGTGATGGCTGCCGTCGCATTCTCCACATTCAGACGACCAGGTATACCCAACACCAAGCCATCTATCTCCATACCTCTTTCGTGATAATCAAATACATAACGATTATTTTCTATCCTCAGACCATCAGCATAACAATCGCCGGATCCATTTATTCCGTAATACCCTGTAACTTTAGCGCCCTCTACATGCAATCCCTGTTTCACAAAAAGCTTTCCTTCTGCAGGAATTTTCCGGGCAAACTCCCCAAATGCTTCCAACAGATTAGCCTTATTGCTGTAAATATCCAAATGATCTTCATCCATAGAAGTAATTACAGCCATTTCAGGAGTCAATTGCAAAAACGAACGGTCAAATTCATCTGCCTCAATAACGATATACGGGGAATTACGATCCAGCAACAGATTGGTTCCAAAATTTTCGGAAATACCGCCTAAAAAGGCATTGCATCCTATTTTTGATTTTTTCAGCAAAAAAGCCGTCAGGGTGGAAACCGTTGTTTTTCCATGAGTTCCGGCCACACAAAGAGCTTTTCCCCGCCGGGATATCATACCCAAAACCTCCGAACGCTTATGCAAACGAAAACCAGCCTGCAAAAAAAAGTTTTTCTGACAACTATCGGTAGGGATGGCCGGAGTATAAACAACCAGTGTGGTCCGGGGGTCGCGAAACTCCAAAGCAATCTCATCGGCCGCATCCCGGTAATTAATAGACATGCCCTCCTCCGACTGCATTCGGTCGGTCAAAGGAGAAGGAGTCCGGTCATAACCGGCCACCTGGTACCCGCAAGCCCGGAAATAACGGGCCAAAGCACTCATTCCGATACCTCCGATTCCCAGGAAATAAATATTCTTTATTGCTTCATTCAATATTTCTGACATACGACATCATTTATTACTCTGCTCCGATTACTTCTAAAATCTCCCTGGCTATTTTTTCATCGGAATCCCGGATAGCCAGGGTTGCAATATTTTTTTGCAACAAACTGCATTTTTCCTCATTCTTTAATAAGTCTGCCAGCACTTGTCCAAATTTTTCTTCCGCTTCAGCATCTTTTATCATCCATGCAGCTTCTTTCCTCACCAAAGCCATGGCATTTTTCGTCTGGTGATCCTCAGCCACATTGGGGGAAGGAATCAGGATTGCCGCCTTGCCCAATAAGCAAAGTTCTGAGATAGTTCCCGCTCCGGCCCGAGCAATCACTACATCCGCACATGCATAAGCTAAATCCATCCGTTTCAGAAAAGCCGTCAGGTGCACATTCGAAGGCAATTGCCCCGCCAAACGGTTCTTTAACCCCTCATAATAATAGCTACCACATTGCCAAAGTACCTGCACATCCTCCCAATGAGCTATTTTCTCCAATTCTCTGACCATAGCCTTATTTAAAGTTCCGGCCCCCAGGCTGCCACCTGTCACCAAAACGGTCTTACGACGGGAATCCAACCCATAAAATTCTATACCCTCCTCTCTCTTTTCACCACATTCCAATAAATCCTTTCGCACCGGATTTCCGGTAAAAACAAGGTTTCTGTCACCGAAAAAACGTTCCATCCCCTCATAAGCGACGCAGATCTTCCGGGCTTTCTTTGCCAATAACTTATTCGTGACACCGGCATAAGAATTCTGTTCCTGTAATATCAAGGGAATGCCTGCCCTCACCGCCATGCGGCCTATAGGTCCGCTGGCATACCCACCAACCCCGACCACAGCATCCGGCTGAAAATCCCGGATAATTTTCCGGGCTTTTCGCAAACTTTTCCAAAGATTGTAAAGTACCTTTATATTCTGAAGAGTCAACCGTCTTTGCAAGCCCCGGACCGGTAGACCAATAATCCGATAACCGGCCTCCGGCACCTTTTCCATCTCCATCTTTCCTTCCGCTCCCACAAAAAGTATCTCTATTCCGGGTTCCAAACGCCGTAAGGCATTTGCAATGGACAAAGCCGGAAAAATATGCCCGCCGGTCCCTCCGCCACTGACAATAACACGTTTCATAATTTCAATATTTCATACGACAAAACAATAAAATCAATCCTCCGGAATACTCTTTCTTCTTAATTCTTTCAATACTTTCCTTCCCTCACTTTCAAGTTCTTCCTGAATATCCGGAATACCAATATCATCAATAATATCAATATCTTCCCCGATAGGCTCTCCCATCTCCATCCGCCTTCTTCTCCGACGGTTACCGGCAACAGGTTCTCTTTCACGCTCCGGGAATTCACCATTGACTAATTCGTCCACCTCTTCCTCCAAATGGGTCGGAGCGTAACTTTCCTCTTTCCGCCGCCCCGCCGATTGCTCCTTTTCTTTCTCCATCCTGCCTTCCGGAGAGAAAGCATGAGCTATACTTAAAATAATACCAAAAGATGCACTGGTAAACAACAGGGAGGTTCCTCCCATACTCACCAACGGAAGCGTCTGTCCCGTCACCGGAAGAGCTCCTACACAAACCCCCATGTTTATCATCGCTTGTAAAACAATTGTCAACCCTAACCCGGCACACAATAAAGCCGGAAAAATATCAGGCATTCCTCTTGCATTCAATAGTCCTTCTTTCATGCTTTTCCGGCCAATCACCCCCACCCTGAACAAAATGACAATATACAACAGCATAATAAATCCTCCTCCTCCCAATCCGTATTCCTCTATTACAATAGCATAAATAAAATCAGAATAAGGAAACGGGAGAAAATTACGCTGAGTACTGTTTCCCGGTCCGCTCCCCACAATTCCTCCCCTCGCCACCGCAATTTTAGCCTGATCCGACTGATATGAATAATCATCTCCTTCCTCTCCGCCCTTGGTAAAATTAGTGATACGTCCCACCATAGTTCCAACCCGGCCCCATTCCTTTACCTGAGGTACATAAAATCCCAGCAACAAAATTAAAACTATGGCAGAAAATGCAGTACCAAAAGTAATTATCAGCAACTTCCACCGCATTCGGGCAATGATAAAAAGAATGAAACAAACCGTACCGATTAAAGCAGAAGTAGAAAAATTATCCAGAAAAATAACCAGGATAACCGGACCGACAAAAAGGAGGAACTTTTGCAAAGCCATATCATCACAACAACGTTCTGTCTGAAAATCAGCCAGTATCTTCGACGTATACATGACAATAGCTATCTTCGTCAATTCCGAAGGCTGAAAAGTCAGACCGACAAATGGCAAAGGAATCCACCGGCCGGCTCCGTTTACATTTTTACCGCCGAAGGCTGCAATAGCCAGAAAAATCACCGAAATGGCAAGCAACCAACCGGCATACTTATAGAAATATTTATAATGAATGGATTGCACACTGAACATCACCACAAAACATCCTACAATCAAAACCAATTGTTTCAGCAAATAATGCAGCGTATTTCCACCCTGTTCATGATATGCCAACCGTCCTGTTGAAGAATAAACAACCATCACAGAAACAATCATCAGCATGATAATAATATACCAGAGGATTTTATCTCCTTTAAATGCTATTAATTTTTTCCAGTCAGCAACCATGCAAAGTACATATTATGATTCGGAAATATCTAAAACAGCAGCCTTGAAAAGCTCACCCCTGTTTTCGTAATTTTTAAACAAATCGAAACTGGCGCAACAAGGCGACAACAAAACCACATCTCCGGTTATGGCATATCTCCGGGCAGCCACCATGGCATCAGCCAGACTATGAGTATCCACTACCTCACAGACAGAACCGAAATTTTCGATTAATTTCCGGTTATCTATCCCCATACATACCAGTACTTTGACTTTTTGACGGACCAAATCAAACAACACACTATAATCGTTTCCCTTATCCGTTCCCCCGGCAATCCATACCACCGGAGCCGTCATACTATCCAGCGCATACCACGCCGAATCCACATTCGTCGCCTTGGAATCATTGATATAAGTCACACCATTCCTGACGGCAACCGTCTCAAGCCGGTGTTCCACCTGCGGAAAAGTCCGCAATCCCTCGGCAATGGCTTCATTCGGTAATCCCAACCGCATACAGGCAAGGATCGCAGCCATCGCATTATATATATTATGCCGGCCTTTTATGCTCACTTCCTGCTTATTTATCCGGAACTCTTTTTTCCCCAGCCGGACAACAATCACATCACCCTCCATTCCTGCCCCCATACCGGAATGCTCATCCCAGGTAAATCCCACAGATTCAGGCACCACCTGCACCATCTGCATTGTTTTGCATACCACCTCACTATCCATTCCATAAATGAACAAATCTTCTGGCCGCATGTTGTTCAATATCCTGAATTTAGAATTAATATAATTTTCAAACCGGTGGTCATAGCGGTCCAGATGATCGGGAGTGATATTGGTAATCACAGCAATATCCGCCCGAAAATCAAACATCCCATCCAACTGAAAACTCGACAGTTCAATCACATACAGTTCATGCTCCCCGCCGGCAACCTGAGCCGCCAGGCTCTTTCCCACATTTCCGGCCAAACCAGCATCCACTCCTGCCCGGGTTAAAATATGATGTGTCAATAAAGTAGTAGTCGTCTTTCCATTACTGCCGGTAATACAAACATGACGGGCTGCAGAATGCCTTCCGGCAAATTCTATTTCAGAAATCACCTCAATTCCCTGCTGTCTCAACTCCCTAATCATGGGCAAAGTATCCGGAATTCCAGGACTCTTAATAATCAAATCCGCTTTAAAAATCCGCTCCGGAGTATGCTGTCCTTCTTCAAACTCTACGCCTTGTTCAAGCAAAGAAGCCCGGTACGACTCCAGTAGCTTTCCTTTGTCAGACAAAAAAACCTCATACCCCAGTTTCTTTCCCAGCATAGCAGCCCCAACACCGCTTTCTCCTCCTCCTAATATTACTAAATTCATATCTTTTATTTTAAGCAGAAACTAAACCAACCGGCATCCTACCTTATTTTCAAGGTCACGATAGTCACCACTGCCAGAATAATACCGATAATCCAAAAACGGGTCACAATCTTAGGTTCCGGTATTCCCTTCTTCTGAAAATGATGATGCAAAGGAGACATCAGAAAAATTCTCCGGCCTTCACCGTATTTTCGTTTTGTATATTTAAAATAGCTCACCTGCATGACTACCGATAAATTCTCCATCAGGAAAACACCGCAAAGTGCAGGTATCAACAATTCTTTATGAATGATAATGGCAAATACGGCTATAATACCTCCCAACGCCAGACTACCGGTATCTCCCATAAATACCTGGGCCGGATAAGAATTATACCACAGGAAACCAATCGTAGCCCCGATAAAAGCCGAAATAAATACCACTAACTCACCGGAATGAGGTATATACATGATATTCAGATAATCGGCATACACCATGTTTCCGGAGACATACGCCAAAATACCAAGTGTAGCTCCGATAATCGCAGAAGTTCCCGTCGCCAGACCATCCAGACCATCCGTCAGATTCGCACCGTTGGAAACCGCCGTGATGATAAAAATAGTCACAACCACAAACAACAACCAGCCCCAGAAATCGGCATACTTCCCTGCAAAGGAAGTAAACCAGGCATAATCGAATTCATTATCCTTGAAAAAAGGAATAGTCGTTTTAGTGGATTTCACATCCTTGGTCAAAACTTTCTGAGCATCCGCCTGCACAAATCCCTCATCCACCACACTGGTAACAACCCCACCCTTTTCCGTGGGCATCACTCTTTCCCGAATCACCGCATCATCGCTCATGTATAAAGTCAGGCCAACAATCAATCCGAGCCCGACCTGTCCTATCACCTTAAAGCGTCCTTTCAGTCCTTCTTTGTGTTTCCTGAACACCTTGATATAATCATCGGCAAAACCGATGCACCCCAACCACACGGTGGAAATAATCATCAACTGGGTATAAACATTATCCAGCCGGGCAAACAACAACACCGGAATCAGGATAGCCAGCAAGATAATTATCCCTCCCATAGTCGGAGTTCCTTTCTTTTCCATTTGCCCTGCCAAACCCAAATCCCGGATTTCTTCCCCGATTTGCTGACGGCGCAGCAAGCGAATGACTTTTTTACCTATTACCGTAGCTATAATCAATGACAGGATGATAGCACAGGCCGAACGAAAAGTAATGTACTGGAACATTCCCGCTCCCGGGAAATTCAACTCTTCCAGATATTGAAATAAATGATACAACATACAACTCCGATTAACGATTATTCAATGATGCAAAAACTTTTCCAACCTCTTCTTTATCATCAAAGTGATATTTTACTCCCTTGATTTCCTGATAATTTTCATGCCCTTTTCCGGCAATCAATATAATATCCCCCTTTGAAGCCATAGTAATCGCCTCCGCAATGGCTTGTCTGCGGTCGGGAATCACCAGGACCTTATCCCGGCAATCCGCCTTCACTCCTGCCTGCATATCCCGGATAATATCTTCCGGCTCTTCGCTACGGGGATTATCCGATGTTAAAACGACCTGGTCACTGTAACGGCAGGCAGCATCCGCCATCTCCGGCCGTTTGGTCTTATCCCGGTCTCCACCGGCACCTACTACCGTAATGACCTTATTCCCCCGGGTTTTCAGACCGCTGATTGTTTCCAACACATTCTCAATAGCATCCGGAGTGTGAGCATAATCCACGACCGCCATCACCCCCTGAGGCGAAATCATCGTTTCAAAACGGCCGGCCACCGGAACCAACAGGCTTACCCACTCCAATACTTTGTCCTTTGCAAATCCCAACAGACATGCCGAAGCATAAACTGCCAACAAATTATAAGCATTGAAATCACCTGTAAATTTAGTCCATACCTCCTCTCCATCCAATTTCAACAAAGTCCCGTCCAACCGTTTCTCTACCACCCTGGCCCGAAAATCAGCCATTGTCTTACAAGAATAAGTATATTTACGGGCAATTGTATTCTGCAACATCACCAAACCATTTTTATCGTCTGCATTGGTCAATGCAAAAGCATGCTCCGGCAAACCGTCAAAAAAAGCCTTTTTGGCTTCAATATAAGCTTTAAAAGTCTTATGATAATCCAAATGGTCGTGAGTGATATTGGAAAAGATAGCCCCGTCAAAGTCCAAACCGGCAATTCTCTTCTGATGAATCGCATGGGAACTGACTTCCATAAAACAATATTCACATCCACACTCCACCATGCGGGCCATATATTCATTTATAGCCAAAGCATCCGGCGTTGTATGGGTTGCCGGAATCTTTTCCTCTCCAATATAATTACACACCGTAGAAAGCAAACCGGCCTTACAACCGGCCAGCCGGGCCAACTCATACAACAAAGTAGCCGTTGTCGTCTTTCCATTCGTACCGGTCACTCCCACCAACTTTAACCGACAGGAAGGCCTGTCATAATAATTAGAAGCCATTATCCCCAACGCCTCTGAAGAATCCCCAACCACCACATAAGTAACATCCTCCCCTACTTCCCCGGAAAGGGTTTCGCACACGACCACTTTAGCCCCGGCAGCCACCGCTCTGGGTATATACTCATGCCCGTCTACACTCACCCCACGCTGGGCAATAAACAAATCCCCCGGTTGAACCTTCCGGGAATCAAAATGCAGCGCATTCACTTCCACCTCCAGAGAACCGACCACCCGCTGGAGACTGACACCAACCAATAATTCCTTTAATGTTTTCATAATCTCAAGTAACTCCTGACAGAATTATATTATGTTTTATCTCAATTCTATTTGAATAAAAGAACCCTTAGACACTTCATCTCCGGCCCTCAAAGACTGTCTCTGTACCATACCGTTACCCACGACCCCGACTTTCAGCCCTGAATTCTCCAATACATACAAAGCATCCCTTAAACCCATACCCTTCACATTCGGCACCGAAGTATAATTTATACGCCGGGGTTTCAACACGACGTTCTCCGCTTCGGCACTGGCGGTAATCACCCAGTCTGCCTCCCGGACCTCCTGACGTCCGTTTACCTGCATATTCAGTTCATCAAAAATAGTCAGGAAATCTTTTTTCAACCCGTTCTTACATACCGGCAAAGATTTATCCATCTCATATTTCTGCTCTCCATACTGAACATAAGCCATAGAATACACTTTATCGGCAATCTCCCGGAACACCGGAGCAGACACCGTAGTGGCATAATATCCATTGGAAGGGTTATCAATCACCACAATACAAGAGTAAAGCGGTTTATCAGCCGGGAAATAACCTACAAAACTGGCCCGGTAACGTCCGCCACCATATCCGGCAGACCCAAGAGCCAGGCGGGCTGTACCCGTCTTACCGGCAATCCTGTATTTCGTCGTATAAATATTGCGGGCCGTACCGTTCTGTACCACTCCCTCCAACATGTCCCGAACCTCATTCAGGGTTTTCCGGCTGCAAATACGGCCCCCCACTTCTTCCGTACCATAAGTCTGAATAACCTCCCCACGGTTCCGGATTTCTTTGACCAAACGCGGGCGCATACGTTGTCCGTCATTTGCTATGGCATTATAAAAAGTCAGAATCTGCAAAGGAGTCAGCTTCAACTCATAACCAATACTCATCCAGGGCAAACTGATTCCACTCCACCCTTTTTCCTTCGGGTACTTAATATAAGGAGCCGCCTCGCCCGGCAAACAAATGCCTGTTTTCTTATCCAATCCCATAGCATACCAGCGATTGACAAACTTTTCAGGCCGCTCCTTGTAATGGTCAAATACCAGACAAGCAATCCCATTGGAAGATTTTTCCATAATCTGTTTTACCGTCACTTTTCCCAATCCCCCTTCGTGCGACTCGGTCAAATACCGGTCATAAAATTTATAGCGCCCGGTAGACCCCAGATTAATCGTATCAAAAGGTGAAGCACAACCATCCTCCAGCAAAGCTATCATCGTCGCCGCCTTCATCACTGACCCGGGTTCTCCGGCATTGCTGATAGCAAAATTCTGATTTTCTACATACACACCCTCTTTATTACGGGCCAAATTGGCTATTGCCTTGATATCCCCGGTCCCGACCTCCATCAAAATAGCCGAACCATTCGTCGCATTGCTCTTTTCCAGCTGATTTCTCAAAGCATGCTGTACAATATCCTGGTAATCGACATCAATCGTCGTCACCACATCATGCCCGTCCACCGGTTCCCGTTGGGCTAACACCATCCAGGTACCCGAAAGCATTCGCCGCATACCTTCTCCATATTCTCCCTTCAACTGATTTTCAAAAGCCGCCTCCAGCCCAACCCTTCCTTCTGCCGTTCCATCCTGCGATTCATTCAGATATCCGATAGTACGCCCGGCCAGGTTGACATGAGGCTGCAACCGCTTGTTAATGACAATAGATTGAAAACCACCTTTGTTTTTCCCCAACCGGAAAATGGGAAATTTACGGATTTGCTTCAATTCCGTATAGTTTACCTTACGGTGGTTAATCAGGAGATAACGATTGGGATGCTTTCCACTCCGGGCCCGCACCAATTTATTCCGGTAAGATTCTTTACTGGCATCTTTAAAAAAAGCGGACAAACAATAAGCCAAACTATCCACTTTTTCCTGAAAGACCTTCTTGTCAACGGCTACCGGATCAAACCTCAACTCATAGAAAGGAACCGAAGTGGCCAGAATACGTCCGTCTGTAGCCCAGATATCTCCCCGGTTCGGAGCAATCCTCACCGGCCGTACAGGAACATTGGCAGAAGCTTTCTTTCTCCATTTCTCCCCCTCTACCGTCATGACCACCACCGCTTTTACCAGAATCAGACAACCGAACAATAGGATTACCCCATATACAATGATAGTCCGCCATGTTATGTCATCTTTAATCGCCATCTTAATCCTTATATAATTTTACCGGTGGTTCTTTACTTTCTTCCAAAGTCAGTCCTTCCTTCTTTATTCGTTTTATCACCTCCGACTGTTTTCGCATAAACATCAGATCCGCCGCAGCCGTAATAGATTCAAAGCGGTAATCCGTCACCTCTTTCTCCAGGCTCACCCTCTCCCGGTGCAGTCTTTCCGTAGAATACCCATTCGAAATATACCATATTCCCAGACAAGTAACAAACAACACATACCGGATATTATTCCGCAACTTCTCCGCTATCAGGCTTCCTTCCAACACACTTTTCACGGAAGGCGCCGCTTTGGGCGGCATCCCGCGCCCCGTCTCCCGAGCTGTTGATTCTGTTGTCCCGTCCTGTTCCATATACAAAACGATATTTCTATTTTTTCCGGGCAATCCGAAGTTTGGCACTCCTTGCCCGCGGATTCCGTTCTATCTCTTCCGGCGAAGGCACAATCACCTTACGATTAACCGATTCAAAATTATGCTCCACCTGTCCGTAAAGCAAATCCTGCTTTACACACCCCTCCATATTTCCCGTTTTCAGATAATTTTTCACAATCCTGTCTTCCAGGGAATGATAGGTAATAACAACCAAACGCCCACCCGGCTTCAATACCTCCATAGCCTGCTCCATCATTTCCTTCAACACCTCCAATTCCCCGTTCACCTCTATACGCAACGCTTGGTATACTTTCGCCAGGTATTTCTTTTCCTTCATCTTCGGAATACAAGACTCTATCGCCCGGTAAAAATCCCTCGAAGTCACCAACGGAGCCACCTGACGTGCCCTCTCCACACATTCAGCCAAACGAGGGGCATTCTCAACCTCCCCGTAATTCCTGAACAAAACAGACAAGCTCCCCAAATCATAAGTATTCAGCACATCTGCCGCAGTCAACCTGTTCCTCCTGTTCATCCGCATATCCAACTCCGACTCAAAACGAAACGAGAATCCCCGTCCTGCTTCATCAAACTCATGCGAAGAAACCCCCAAATCCGCCAGAATCCCATCAACTTCCTCATATCCGTAATACCGGACAAAGTTTCGCAAATAACGAAAATTATGATTCACAAAAATAAAGCGCCCATCCTCCGGCACATTTGCTAACGCATCCTCATCCTGATCAAAACCCAACAACACCCCATCCGCATCCATCCGCCTCAAAATTTCCCTGGAATGTCCCCCTCCGCCAAAAGTCAGATCCAGATATACCCCTCCCGGCTTAATCTCCAACCCGTCAACCGACTCATTTAACAATACCGGTACATGATATTCCGACATCATCCTGAACTATTACAAAATTATTCCTTAAATATTTCTTCCGCCAACGCCCCAAGTTCCTCCGGCGCCATCACCACTCCTGCATAAGCATCCACACTCCATATCTGAATCATATCATCCTGTCCGGCCATCACCAGGTCTTTATCAACACCAATTTCTTCCAACAACCGCCGGGGCAACAGAATCCGCCCGTTCGCATCCAATTCAACCTCCTGCGTTCCCCGGCAAAACTCCCTGAAAAAAGCTACATGGCGGGCATTGAACAGATTCAGCTTGGCCTTAATATCCGCCAACATTTTCTCCCATTCCACCAAAGGATATAAATCCAGACATTTCTCGAAGATATTTTTACGCAACACAAAAAGCGATTGTCCGGAAACAGCCATTCCTCTCCGAAAAAGAGCAGGTACAACTACCCGGCATTTCGCATCCGCCTTGCATGTATAATCTCCTATAAATGAGGCCATATCAATTTTTACAATTCCCCTTACAAATGATGAGGTAAAATTAAAAAATTATTTCCCACTTTAAACCACTTTGTTCCACTTTTTTATAAAAAAACTACAAATTTAACTTAAAGACGCCTCCCTAAGGCTTCCGTCATGTATAGGGGGGGGCAAAACGAAAAGTAAAAATAATTCATCATTATCCTGTAAAATAAGTTAATGTCTGCGAATATACACATTTTCTCATGATGAAACAGGTGTTTTTCCTTGCTAAAAGAAGGATATTCATTTCCATAATCCGGGTAAAGTCAGAAAATAACAGAAACACACCGAAATCAGAAAAAAAAGCATAATTTTGTACACCCATGAAAATAAATTACAAACACATATATCTCCGGACAAGACAGATGCTTACCCACCCCGCTCTTGTCTGGCCCGAAGCACTGAAAGAAAATTTCACTTTCAGAGAGGTATTTCATTCCTATTTGTTTCCTGTCACAATCGGTCTGTCCGCCATCGTATTTCTACTTGGTCTGATACACTACAGCCCTTTACAAGCCTTAGGCACAGGAATAATCAACCTGATTTCCGGCACCAGCGGAGCATGGTTCACCTACCTCATCACCCGCGAATACCTTTGCAAAAAACTGAATTACCGGACTTACGAGGCCATGAACCTGACAGTGTACAGCTACACCGTCTACATCCTCTTCCATAGTATCGGCAGTGCCATTGGAAATACTTTTATCGGACAGATATTTATTTTATTCAGTTTCATATTCCTCAAAACACTATATACAGGAATCGGACAATTACACGAACTCCCGGCGAATCATAAAAACAACATACTTGTTATCACTGGATTATCTACAGTATTTATTCCGACCATACTGACCCAGATACTCATGATCGTATTCCGGATTTCTGCGATTAATATCTAAATCTTATCTCACCAACCATGTCAAACGAAATAAACATCCGAAATAAAAGGGCCTCTTTCGATTACGAATTTTTAGAAGAATATACGGCCGGAATCGTGTTAACCGGTACAGAAATCAAGTCCATACGGGCAGGCAAAGCCAGCTTGGTGGATTCCTATTGTTATTTTCACCGGGGAGAATTGTGGATAAAGGGAATGAATATTTCCGAATACAAACTCGGCACCTACTACAACCACGAGGAAAAAAGAGAGCGGAAACTGCTGCTGACGCACAAAGAATTGGTAAAATTAGAGCGCAAAGTAAAGGAATCCGGACTCACGATTATCGCCTACAAAGTATTTCTGAACGAAAAAGGATTCGCCAAAATGCGCATCGCCTTGGCCAAAGGAAAAAAAGAATACGACAAACGGGAATCCCTCAAACTGAAAGATGCCAAAAAAGACATGGACCGGGCTATGAAACGGTAAACATTTTATCCTCCCTGTTGCTACTGTTGTGTTGCTACCGAAAAAGTAGACACGGGAAGGTGGAAAAAGTGTAACTCTGCCATTGGGAAATGGGAAAAAGTTATCGGATAAAGAAATATCCTCCTCAATAGTTGTATCATAATACAACTATTAGTATATTTACATCATGAAAAAAATTATAGCATATAGGAATTATTTCAATGAGTTTCTTAAGAAACTATCTGAACAAGAAGTTTTTAAAATATTGAACTCATTAGATATGTTGACACAAGAGGAGAAAGTACCGAGGCATTACACAAAGTACATACGGGATGGATTGTACGAATTTAGAATTACATATAAAAATAATGAATTTCGCATATTTTTTATTTATGATGGCAATGTTTTAGTCGTACTTTTCAACGGATTAAAGAAAAAGACACAGAAACTGCCTAACAATGAGATAACCAAAGCACTGAAATTAAAGGAGGAATATTATGCAACTAAAGGAAATCAGTAAGGATATTTACGATGTGAGCGCCATGCTCGATGAAGTATTGGGCAAAGAAGGCACTCCCGAAAGAGAACGTAACCGAGAAAAGGCATGGGAAGAATACAATGCCGCTATTCTGCTTGAAGCACGCAAGAATGCAAAGCTGACACAGGCGGAACTTGCAAAACGTATCGGTGCAGACAAGGGGTATATTTCAAGGGTTGAGCGCGGTTTGGTTGTCCCCAGCGTGGCTACTTTGTATAAGATTGCATCAGCAATGGGGCTGGTTGTAGAATTGAGACCGGCGTAAATTCCTTGTCAAGGACAAACTTGCGGATGTTATCATTCCCGATGTTGAGTTAAGTTTATTGACTGTTTGATGACATGACACCTACATACCAGATTACACCTAACTATTTTATAAAAGAAAAACCGGCTGAAATTTCAACCGGTTTATTTTCTTTTATTGGGATTTTAATCACACCTCACTTCAAATCCGCCACACGCATCACTTCCGCCTTAATCTGCTTATATTGAGGCATAGCCTCACCAATGCCCGCGTTGATATACGTCGGGTCACACACAAGGTATTTACGTCCGTCCAACATCAGATAATCGCCCGGCACATCGTCACCCAAAGCGACAGCAGTGGCCAAATGATTCGGGTAATGCAGCAAAACCACGTCTAATCCCAATAATTCACGTACCAGCACCGCATAAAGGATGGCCCGGTCCTCGCAATCGCTGTACGGATAAAAAAGTGTCTCATCGGGAAAGAGGGGACGTTCATAACCGAACTGCTCCCCGTCCGTCCGGTACTCGAAAGCCGTCTGCACGAAATTCAGCAACATACCGGCAGCCACACGCTTTTCCTTACCGCCGACGGCAGCCTGCAACACCGGATACATCGCGGCTTTCGCCTCCGTGCTCAGCGATGCCCGCACATAGACATTCCAGGATGTCTGCGGATAGTCCGTATAAAAATCCATCAGATTCTTATTGACCGACACGGTCGTCATCAGTTCCGGACAGGCTTTCGAACAAAGCTGGCGCCGGGCTGCCGAAGCAGAGGCCAGGAACGGCATCACCGGCATTTCCATCGAAAACTGCTGTTCTTTCGGAAAGGCGTGTTCCATCACATAATACGGCCCTTTTTCATCAGACGGAAGAATATAATATCTCATCCTGTCCCGTTCGATATAAGAATACCCGTACACCATATCCCGGGTGGGCAACAACAGGCAAAGCCGGGTTCCGCTCCGGGCGATACGCACCTTATACCCCGATTGCGTCAGGATAAACATTTGCAGCAACCGCGCCTCGTTCTGCCGCGATTCGGGGAAAAACGCCCCGGTCATTTTCTCCAAAAAGCGAACATATCCCCAGTCACACAACAGCAGACTGTCCCGCCAACGCATACAGGCAGCCAACAAAGGCAGATAATCCTCCTCCGAAAAGCGCAGCCACGCATCCGCCACACTGTTTTCGTCCACACCTTTCAACTCGAAACGCTGGGCATTCGTCAACGGCAACGCATAAGAACCGCCGTAAAAGCCAACCAAGAACGCCGGCCGCACCGGTTTCAATTCCGGCACATCGGGTACCGGGACATCCAACGGCACAAACGGCTGGGGACGGGGATTCACCGGTTGCAATCGGGGCCGTGAAGGTCCATACGGGTCCACCAACTCAAAAGGCAGCGTATCCTGCGACGGTTCCCGCTCCGGGTCCTTCACCACCGGCTTGGGCGGTTCCGGCCGTTCCGGCAGGGGAACAGCCGGTTTCGCATCGCGTTTTTTCCACGCCTCCCGCATGTACCTGGCAAATTCGGCATTCACACTGTCGCGGTAGGCACTGAAATCCCGCTGCGTCTTTTCACGGTAGGCCTCAAACTCCCGCTTCGCCTGCCGCTTATAGTCTTCAAAGGTCTGGGCAGAAACACTGCCAGACAGACAGAAAGCACATAGAAATATACTTATTATTCCCCTTTGTTCCATACATGAAATATCTCATTGTCATTCTATTGAACTTTATTGACTGTTTGATAGTATAACAGCGCAAGAACCCTCGACAAGGCATCCACCCCGCTACCGGCACTTGCGCTAAAGGCGGTCATCGACCGCTCATCTTCGTTTGCCTGTAAAAAGACAAACACGACAAAGGACGGTTTACTACATTGGACATCCATCTCTTGCACTAAGCTCAAGGAAGCAGGACTACACGCAAACCGCGACCGCGATCGAACCACAGACTCCCCGGACTATAGTAGGCCCGACACGACACCCCGCAGTACCCCGCGTAGTTGTACCAGCTACCACCGCGCATCACGTGGGTAGAGCCGCCCGACGCACCAGTAGGATTTTGCGTATCATAAGTACAATAATTGCCGTACCAATCACTACACCATTCCCATACATTACCACTCATGTCATGGATTCCTAAAGCATTCGGACGTTTCGTACCGACCGGATGAGTGTAAACACCGCTATTGTCTCTATACCAGGCAACAGCATCTATTGACCAACTGCCACTATATTTCGTTCCCTCGTTTTTACTGCCACCCCTTGCGGCATATTCCCATTGTGCCTCCGTAGGCAAACAATACGTCTTTCCTGTTTTTCGGCTCAATTCCTGACAAAATGCCTGCGCTTCTTCCCAAGAAACATTTTCCACCGGATAATCCGCTCCCCTTTTAAAACTACTTGGATTTGTACCCATTACCTTCTCCCATTGCCCCTGAGTCACTTCAAAAGCACCGATATAATAGGAATCCAATGTCACCCTCCGAATGGGGTACTCATTATTGTTTCGATTTTCCCCTTGTTCCGAAGTTCCTCCCATCATAAAATCCCCTCCCTCTACATAAATCATCTTCATATTGACTCCAAACACCGTCTCGATAAAATCCTCTCCGGAAGTCTCCATACCTCCCACAGGCATAGAAGGCACACTTCCCGATGCCCGGTTGAAAAGAGACAATGCCAATTGCCGGCAAGCCTTTTCAAACTCCTCTACGGTCGTCCCCGACTGGACATTAGCCGTCCGCTCCAATCTTGCACTCTCCACCTCCAATATTTTCGCCGTAATAAACAAATGGTTCGCATCCAGAGCCGCCGCCTCAGCTACCAAGATATAAGAAGCCCCCGTCATTTCGCCCAATTTCTTTATCTGGGCATCGCTCACCATACCGGTACGCTGAAAATTCTGTTCGCCCATGATGGAAGCAATATCCACCCGGTCATATCCTTCATAACCGGAAGTATTCGTCACGGCAGCAGAAAGATTACTGCGTAACATTAACTTCACTCCGTAACTGATAGTCCCCTCTTTATCCACTACTTCAAGAATGGCTACCTTCTTCTTCTGATTACGGTCACCGCTCGTCAACTGCCCGAAAGCCGAAAACGATACAAAAAATAAAAATACAATTACAACGAATTTCATTTCTATCAAATTAAAATTAAATACAAGGAGATTTACTGATTACTTTCCTATTTTTATCACATCAACATAAATATATACCTTGAATTTCTAAACAACACAATTTCTTTATGCTAACAAGTATCAAACTCATTTCTTATAAAAGATAATTTTCATTCACTATACACTTATCTCCATAAATGGCTTTACCTTTATATTTATAAGCTGCCCACATTTGATCACCGTATGAAAAATGCCACCATTCATTTGGATAATTAACAAACCCCACCCTTTTCATTAATTTAAGAAGTAATTCCCTGTTTTTTAATTGATTTTTCATCAATGTTTTACAACAAGTCTTTGTCTTTTCATTAAACTCTAAATACTCAGTTCCCATATCTAATTGAATTCCCTCCTTTGTACATAGCGTCAAATCCACGGCTCCGCCTGTTTGATGTCCTCCACCAACAGCTCTCGTTGTATTAGCAACCCTCCTATTTAATATTTTTTCTAACTCTTCATTGCTATATAAAGGATACTCTTTCTTCAAATGTTCATACTCTTGCGCTCTCATACTCTTTTGAGTAATTTTGTCTCTATAAATCTCAAATACGCCTATCTGAAATCCTTTCTTTTCCAATATTTTTTCTACTTTCAATAACTTTTGTATAACAGTTCTCCTACCATATATATTAGCAGATTTATTCAAAATAAAAAATAATTCATTTGGCAAAAGGATTAATTCCTCTCCACATTCTTTAATTTTTACTCTTCGTATCGCATCAACAGGTAAAACTGCTCTAATCCGAAAAATCACCAATAAAATATTATATAAAACTCTAATTTTCATTATATACTCATTAAATTTAATTGTAACAGATTTCTACTATAACCTTTATACAAGAAATTTTTAATAATACAAAAACCCATGCTTTGAAATAATAATAAAGAAGCTTGATTATTTGGTGAAACAATAACAAAAATATGCCTGATTCCTTTTTGTGTAAACTCATTTAAGACAGTTTGGATTAATTTTTTCCCCATTCCCTTTTTTCTCCAACTTCTTTCCACTATAATAGTATTAATATGTCCAACATTATTTAAATACTCTTCATCTATAATCCCTCTACCTAAGTTTATTTTAGATGCCGCAGTCGGAATACTACAATTACAGAATGCCAATAATTCATCTTCATCTGACGATATTCCAAAAACAAAATTTTGAAACTGAAATGCTCTTTGATATACTTCTATAGAAGAAGAAATAAAATCATCTCCATTTTGAATAGACCTTTTCTGTAAATCAATAATGTGATCTATCGATTTTATTGTCAATTTTTTTATAATCATCATTTTCTTTACATTATCTAATATTCTCTAATGTTTCCCTCTATAATCTCACTAAGTTGTCTACTCAAATCTTTGTATGCGGTCTTTGCTGCTTGCGTATAATTTTGTGTATGGCCACCTTTCACTGAAATCTCATTCTCATAAATCCGTTGGGAAGTCGCGCCTTTATCTATGGTTATCCGGGCATCCGCATAAGCAAAATAAGAAGTCATTCCGCCTAATACGGCTATATTCTGTTCACGTGCCGACACATCGACTTGTATTATCCAATCCGCATCCGCCGGCTCGTCCGTAAAACTGCATCCGCCAACAGCCAATTTGCCTTTCAATTCATTCTGTAATGTCGGATAAGGCCGCCCGAACAAATCCGTTGTACAAGTAAGACATATCAACGTGCCATGTTTCAATTCGGCAAGCATCTGTTTGACGGCTTGTTCCCGTGCATGGCATCGGTCCGTCAAATCCGCCAATTCCGCACGGGAAACACCGAAAAAGCTAAGCCAAAAGAAAGGCTCTTCCGTCCTGGCAAATTCCGGTAAAACAGCTTTTACTTCCGACCTTGCCCGCTCTTTGAACCCCGAAACCACATAGTTATTCGCCGTTGCCAGTGCATTGTCCGCTTTGCCCAATATCCGCTCTATTTCATTCCGATAATATTTACATGCGGCAGCCTTATCGATAAATACAATAGCAAAACCCTCTTTAGTGTCCTCACGGTAAAGTGTTTTGGAATCCACCAACTTTAAATTCACATCCGTAGAAAAATGAGTGGAAGAAGAATAACTGATATGCGACCGCCCATCCACCGCACTTTTGTGTAAATCCGCCTCGTCTTTCACCTGCATCTGCACTTTTTTCGCCAAATTCGTATGGGCAACGTTTAAAAGATAATTCTTGAAAGCTGTTTCCGAAAGTCCCCGGTTATTATAATCACTTTGAATGTCATACAAATAGTCTCCAAAAGTATATTTAACCCATTCCGGCGGACATTGTTGGGCACACACACTGCATGTCCACCCAACAAAAAACAGTAAAAAGAAATTTATTTTCATCTCTCCCACCGGTTTTAATTGCCTTTTGCGGCTTCCATAATCGCCTTGTTCGTTTCGATAAACTGCTCCAATTCCTCTCCGCTGAGATTATCCGGTCTGAAATTACCGGCATTGTTCAGCATCTGATTGAAACGGTCACCCCGCACTGCCACCTTTGCTGTTACACTGTACATCCGGGTGGAAGGACTGTACTCAATGGTCACATCCCCGAAAGGCTCACACCCTTTTTGAATGCTCATACTCACCTGTTCCCAATGAGAAGTCAATGCCTGTTGGACTCTTCCGTTATTAGCCACATTCCCCCGCTCCGCATTATCCTTGACAACATTCTGCAACACCCGTGAAATTGTCGCATACGCCTCACGCTGCGCCAATTCGATAGCCATCTGTTTGTTATCGGCTTTCCCGATTCCAGCATACCATTTAAACGGACGCTGAATCAGGTTAACTCCCTCGTCATCCAAACTTTCCGACATTTCAATGCCTTGCATTTTCCGTGTTTCCACCGCTACTTTTTCACCCTCCAGACTGGTTGCTTTATTACGACTGACTTCCGTAATCATCTTTTTCTGACTTCCACATGAAGCCAACAATACCACACTTAAAACCAAATAAAAAAAACTTTTCATCATCAATTAAAATTATAGAATTAAACAATTATTTCCACTTTCACTCCCCTCCGGAGTAGCCTCGCACTCCGGCACGGAGTCAGCACACACTCCACACAGGCGTAAGCATTGACTCCGATGCGGAGTACGGGCGTACTCCACACCGGAGTTAACATTTTAATCACCCGCACTCTCTTCCGCAGGCACGTTGAGCACTTTCTCAAAACGTGCCGTGCGCGGTTCTTTCGTCAACTGGCCTTTGCTGAAACGGGTGGTCAGTTCCAGCCAGTAGTCACCCGGCGTCAGTTTCGGCACACGGAACGAAAGCACGGAGGGATTGTTCACCGTCAGGCGGCGCATTTCGACGGCCGTTTTCGTACCGTCCTCCACCCGCACAAACCAAAGGCCCACGGCATCCCCCTCTTCGCCGGCAATCTGCAAGTTGCGCCCTTTCACCGTCACCGTTTCGTCCGGCGTTATCAAACCGTTCTGCTCGCCTGTCCACGTATCCGTCACGCACGAAATCTCAGGACCGGCAACCGATACGCCCAATACTTCCACCCCCACCTGCTTCACACCCTCACGCAATGCCGCGCTTAATTGGAAATTGACACCCACCTTGTGACGCTTTTCGTCGAACACCTCATTTTTGTCGCGCCAAACGCCCGACACACTCGGATAGGCGTAGAACACACCCGTACCTACACTGAAACCTGCCAACAATTTGTTCCGGACGATGCGGTCGCCCCGGTTCAAGATATCAATCAGCGTTTCCAACTGAAATTCCGTACCCTCCGCCTGCAACGCTTTCGCAATATCCTCGGTGGTCACCATGTTGCCCGCTTTCACTTTCAACGTGAAGTCGTTCGGGTCCTCCTCAGCGGATTATCCACCAACCAACCCGGCCAAAAAATGTTTTTCTTTGCCATAACTGAATGTTTTTAGAATTAGATTTTATCCGCTTCCAAAAACATCACCAAACAGAGCCACGTTCCTACAACTCCTGATTTAACCAAAATAAACGTTCGTTTTTATTGGTTGTTTTCCTCCTTTCCCAATGCAAAAATGAGAATGTGTTAATATTTTGAAAATAAATTTATTGTGAATAAATTTATTTTGCTACATTTGCAACGTTTCTTAAAAAATATTGCCAATAAAAACGAACGTTTATTTCTGCTATTTGCAACCAAATTTCAATTTTATCGCACCTCCCCCCAATCATTCACTTACCAAAGAAATTTCGATACGGGCTTCGGTAATTTGTATTCCTCCGACCTTTTTTAAGTCAATTCTTTTGCACTTTTTACTTTTTATTCCCTACCTTCGCATTCGTTTGAATAATACAATTTTAATCTAAATAACAACATCATGTATCAAGGTATAAAAATAGTCTCATTTGAAGAAGCAGTGAAAGTGGTGAAATCGGGCGACCGGATTCATCTCCACAGTGTAGCCTGTGCACCTCAAGGACTAATCCAGGCACTTTGTGCCCGGGGACGTGCCGGAGAACTGAAAAACATCAAATTACAACATCTTCACACAGAAGGCTGTGCTCCGTATGCGGAACAGGAATTTGAAGGCATATTCCAGTTGGAATCCTTCTTCGTCGGTAAGAACGTACGTAAACCGACACAGGAAGGCTGGGCGGATTATATCCCCGTCCACCTGAGCGAAACCCAGAAACTGATCCGTATGGGAATTACTCCGGTAGATGTGGCCATGATTCAGGTATGCCCTCCGGACAAGCACGGTTATGTATCTATGGGAACTTCCGTAGATGCCACCCTGGCTGCCGTTCAGCACGCCAAAACAGTTATCGCGGTTATCAACCCCAACGTTCCCCGTGCTTTCGGGGATGCCATCATCAAATTATCGGATATTGACATCTTCTGCGAAGACAATACTCCGCTGATTGAAGCGAAACCGGCCCAACCGTCCGAACAGGACATACAAATCGGAAAGAATTGTGCAGCCCTCATTGAAGACGGAGCCTGCCTGCAGATGGGTATCGGAGCCATACCGAATGCTGTGCTTTCCCAGCTCGGCAACCATAAAAACCTGGGTATTCACACCGAAATGTTTGCCGACGGGGTATTACCTCTCTACTACAAAGGAGTCATCAATAACCTGAACAAAAAATATGACAAAGGAAAAATCGTATCTACTTTCCTGATGGGTTCTAAAGAAGTCTACGATTTTATTGACGATAATCCGGCAGTAGCCATGATGGATGTAGGTTACACCAATGACCCGTTTATCATTGCCGAACAGCCCAAAATGACAGCCATCAACTCTGCCCTTTCCATTGACCTCACAGGACAGGTAAATGCCGATTCTTTAGGTTGTAAATTTTACAGCGGCTGCGGCGGTCAGCTGGATTTCATCCGCGGGGCAGCAGCCAGCAAAGGAGGTAAACCCATCATCGCCATGCCGGCAGTCACCGCCAAAGGAGTCAGCAAAATCTGTCCTACCCTATTAAACGGTGCAGGAGTAGTCACTACCCGCTTTGATGTGCATTATGTAGTAACGGAATTCGGTGTGGCCGATCTTTATGGCAAAACGATGCAGGACCGGGCAAAAGCTTTAATCGGCATAGCAGCCCCCCAATGCCAGGAGGAATTGGATAAAGCTGCTTTCGAACGCTTCGGCAGCCACTACCATTTTGTTACAAAATAACGGCAACAATATGCTAATGCAATAACGTTATTGCATTAGCATTCCCTTTTAATACCCACACTTGTATGATGGACTGGAATAAACTTATATCAGCACACCGTTACCATCCGGGAAATACAACTTCCCTGTTTCATTCCCATGACCGTTCGCAATTCCAACGCGATTACGACCGACTGATATTTTCGTCTCCTTTCCGTCGCTTACAAAACAAAACCCAGGTATTTCCATTACCCGGCAATATCTTTGTACACAATCGGTTAACCCATAGCCTGGAAGTAGCCAGTGTTGGCCGTTCCCTGGGAAATAAAATCTGCCAGTTCCTGAAACAGCAGCCTCTATCCATTGAAAATCCGGATGTTCTGGAAGAAATCGGTACCATCGTCAGCACCGGCTGTCTGGCCCATGACCTCGGGAATCCTCCATTCGGTCATTCCGGAGAAGAAGCTATCTCCTATTTTTTCAGTGAAGGCGAGGGACTTTATTTCAAGAAACTTCTTTCGGACGAGGAATGGAACGACCTCTGCCACTTCGAAGGAAATGCCAATACTTTCCGGTTGTTAACCCACAGTTTCAACGGACGACGGCCGGGAGGTTATACCATGACCTATACGACTCTTGCTTCCATTGTCAAATATCCGTTTGAATCCACAAAAGCCAATCCGCACGGCTTCAAATACGGTTTTTTTCAGAGTGAAAAAGAAATTTACCAGCAAGTGGCAGAAGAGCTGAATATTCGCAAACTGGGTGACAGTCCCCTGCAATATGTCCGCCATCCTCTGGTGTACCTTGTCGAAGCAGCCGATGATATCTGCTACCAAATTATGGACATCGAAGACTCCCATAAACTCCGGATATTGTCCTATGATGAAACCGTTAGCATATTAGAAAGTTTTTACGATAAAAACACAGACAAAGAAGATCTGAAAATCATCAATCGTACTTTCAAGGTGGTCACCGACAAAAATGAAAGAATAGCCTTTCTGCGCGCCGGCATCATCAACAAACTCATCAATGCCTGTTCCGACGCATTTTGCCGGAATTATGAGGCCATCATGAAAGGGGAATTCAACAGCACCCTCATTAAAGAAGTACAGGGCACCAACAAAGAAGCCTACGATGCTTGTACATCCCTGGCCTACGGACGTATCTACCACACCAATATGGTAACCCAAATTCAAATTGCCGGTTTTAAAATCTTAGGAACCATTTTAAAAGAATATACGGATGCTGTACTAAAACCGGAAACTTATTACGCCCGAAACCTGCTTTCCATCATGCCCGAACAATACAAAGTCAGTAAAGAGGATTCTATGTACACCAAAATCCAAACCGTAGTCGACTATGTTTCAGGCATGACCGATTCCTATGCTTTAAGTCTCTACCGCAAAATCAAAGGGATAGACTTACCTGAAATCAAGTAATTTACGCTTTCGACCGAATCAGTCAAAAGCGTAAAGTACCCCAATCTCTCCTACCGTAACAAACGGTCTATGCTCCATCTCCCGCACCACCTCAAAACGGAAATAACGAGCCGGATAGTTATTTTTAAACCGGATAGTCTGGGAAATCGGATTATTTTTAATATTACTGAATTCTCCGTTGCCCTCACAAAGGCTCCATTTCTTCCCATCCCGGCTTACATAAAAACGATATAAATACACCGTCCCGGCAAAATCATTTTCCGCAACCGGCTGATAAGTAAAACCGGACAATTTATATTCCTTTCCCATATCCACCTCCAGATAATGAAAGCCATCTGAACTATCCGATTGCCAATAAGTTTCCGGATTACAATCAATAGCAGCCACAGCCGGATGAGCAGGAATTTCTGAATCCACTCCCAGCACTTTCCATCCTTTCTTTTCGTTCCGGATTACCGCATTTTCCTCCCTTTGAACGTCTAAACGTTCCGCCCGGTAGGCTCCTGCATAACTTAAGTTCATACCGGCACGTCCCCGTTTATAGATAAAACGTATCTTTTCGGGAGAACATTCCTCAAAACGCACCAAGCGCTTATACCCCACAGTAGTCCCCCGGGCCAATTCCTTCCAATCGCCGTCTAACCATCCCTCCACCACAAATTCTTCCACCCGTTGCCCCTTGCGGATGTCTTCCCCCACCATAAACACATTCACAACCTCTCCGGGTTTCAGGGCATATTCCACCATTTCCCCCACCTTCAGTTTCCGTTCCACCTCCCCGCCCTGCAAGCGGTTGTCTGCAAAAGTAGCAGAAATATAATCCCCAAACTCTTTCAAACGTGTTACATCACTTTCACTCAACAGCCCCCGTTTGTCAGGAGGAACATTCAGCAACAACACCGAATTATAACCGACCGATTGAAAATAAATATCTACAAGATGAGCCAAAGATTTCACCCGGGCATCCTGCTCTGCATGATAAAACCACCCCGGCCGGATAGACACATCCACCTCGGAGGGATACCAGAATACCCGGTTTGCCTCCACCACCTTTTCCCGGCTTCCCAGGTCTTTCGCCGTAGGTTTCAGTCCAAGACGTTCATTCTCCTCCTGCGCATTCTCATAACTATCCGCTGCATACGGGGTAACACTCCACTCCGTTTCGCGTCCCAAACCCCTTTCATTACCAACCCACCGGATGTCATTCCCCATAATAGCCTTGACAGCCTGGGGTTGCAGGCTGTCTATCACGGCATTAAAAGCTTTCCAGTCATAAATTTGCAATTTACCGTTCGGTCCTTCTGCATTTGCTCCGTCAAACCACACTTCATCCACCCGGCCATAATTTCCCAGCAACTCCCGCAACTGTTCCATAAACATCCTGTTGTATGCCGGAGAATCTCCGTAACAGGATGCATTTCTATCCCAGGGAGACAAATACACCCCGAACTTCATTCCGTATTTGTCACAAGCTTCTCTTAACTCCCTCACGACATCCCCCTTTCCGTCCTTCCAACCCGAAGATGCAACCGAATGCTTCGTCGTCCTCGTCGGCCATAAACAGAAACCGTCATGATGCTTAGCCGTAAGGATAACCATCTTAAATCCGCCGGCCTGAAGTGCCCTTACCCATTGTTCACAATCCAAATCAACCGGATTAAACCAAGCCGGGTCTTCTGTTCCGTCCCCCCATTCCCGTCCCGTAAAAGTGTTTATCCCGAAATGTAAAAATGCAGTCAGCTCCAATTGCTGCCAACGATACTGTCCTTCGGTCGGAACAACACGGGCAGCCATATCTATTTTCTTTTCCGGAGTAGCTCCCTCCGGAAAAGTAACCTCTTTCACATGGTACGTCTCTTTCTCCTTACACCCTCCAAAAAATAAAAACAACACCACACCTGAAATGAAAAATTTCTTCATATCTTAAATCTTCCTTCAAAAACCGTCAAACAACATTTTAATTCAGATTTCTGACAGGATCATCATACTGCACTTGCAGACTCTCCAATTCCGCCTTCAATTCCTTCGTCAGCTCTTCGGTTCCCGGCTGACCGTAAAGATTATGCATTTCTGTCGGGTCTTCCTGTAAATCATACAATTCCCAAGCATCAATATCCTGATAAAAATGCATTAACTTATAACGTTCGGTACGAACTCCGTAATGACGGCGAACAGCATGCTCGGCCGGATATTCATAATAATGATAATAAAGCGATTTCCGCCAATCGGACGGATTTTCACCTTCTAACAAAGGTAACAAAGACACTCCCTGAATATCTTCGGGAATAGGAAGCCCGGCCAAATCCAGAAAAGTAGGCGTGTAATCAATATTCTGTACCAACTGCGCAATATCCCCCCGCCGGTCAAATCCTTCCGGTAAACGCATAATCAAAGGAGTACGCATAGATTCTTCATACATAAACCGTTTGTCAAACCACCCGTGTTCTCCCATATAAAAGCCCTGGTCAGAAGCATAAACCACCAATGTATTTTCCAGCAAACCTTCCTTTTCCAATTCTTCCAAAAGACGACCGACATTATCATCCAGCGACTTCACCACTTTTGCATAATCCCGCATATAGCGCTGATATTTCCATTTTGCCAAATCCTTTCCCCTCAGTTTCGCATTTTTAAATTGTTCTATAATCGGATGATAATGGCGGTTCCAAGCTGCCTTCTGGGCCGCATTCATTCGCCCGTAAGTTCCTAACGTATCCTGCTGACGGGTATACAAGGACTTATAATGATCTTCCACCCGTTCATCCAACATTTTCAAGTCATAAATCAAAGTCATATCCTTATCAATACTCATTTCCTGCTTCCCGGCAGCTATACGTCCCTGATAATCATCCCAGAAATTGGCAGGTAACTCAAACGTCTTATCTTCATACAATGCCAGGTCACAAGTATCAGCCATCCAATTCCGATGGACAGCCTTATGATGTACAAACAAACAAAAAGGTTTGGTTGTATCCCGCTTCTGCCGCAGCCAGTCTATACTCAGGTCAGTAATGATATTCGTCACATACCCTTCCTTCCGGACAGTACCTTCCGGCGTGATAAAATCCGGATTATAATAATCCCCCTGTCCGGGCAAAATAGTCCAATAATCAAAACAGGTAGGTGTGCTCCCCAAATGCCATTTTCCAATCATAGCCGTCTGGTAACCGCCTGCCTGCAACAACTGCTGGACAGTCTGTTGTTCCCCGTTAAACATCGCCCCGCTGGAATTATCGGTATAACCGTTCTTATGGCTGTGCTTCCCCGTCAACAGAACAGCACGGCTCGGACCGGAAAGCGAATTACAAACAAAACTATTGGTAAATCTCACTCCTTCAGCAGCAATACGGTCAAGATGGGGAGTTTGCATATATCGCTGCTCATAACAACTCATCATTTGCTGAGCATGGTCGTCTGTCATGATATATACAATGTTCAGCGGCTTTTTTTGCTCCGCTTTCTTTCCATTTCCTCCACACCCGTTCAAAACAGCCAAACCGGCCAAAGGCAAAAAATAATTTACTGTCTTCATCATAGTTATTATAGATATTACTTGGTTTCTCCAATTCCTGCAGTTTTATACAACTGCTTTCCTGTCTTTGACTATTCTCCGGTTTTCTGATACACCCTGACATAATCAATCTCATACCTCATAGGAAATGCCTGCTCGTCAGGAATCCCGCCACTTACTCCAATAGCAAGATTCAGCAATAAATAATGAGGTTGACGGAAAGGGTTGCGATGCTGACCGAAATCCCCGTTTACCGTTTCACTTAAAAATACCTCATTCAGCAATTCATCGTCCAGGTAAAGCCGAACAGCCTCCTCATCCCAATCCATCCGCCAGACATGAAACTTTTCTCCCCACTGAGGATCTTTCTGTAAAAAATAATCATAAGGAGTTTTGCCGGTCCTCCATTCCGAATCCCAGCGCCGGTCTTTCCCCCAGGCAACATTGGCCAAAATATGGGGCACCCCGCCAATCCGGTAATATTCCATCAAATCAATTTCTCCGCAAGAAGGCCACTCCAAATCAGCACCCAAGGTCCAGATGGCAGGCCATGCTCCACTCCGGGTCGGGATTTTTGCCCTGATTTCAAACCGCCCATATAAAAATTCCTTTTTCATGCGCGTCTTGACACAAGACGAAGTATATTCAGCAAAAGGCCGGTTGAAACGCCAATTTTCACTATGTTCGTCATAGGCTGTATTCGTTTTTCTTTCCTTTCTCGCTTCTATCACCAGTAAACCATCCTCACAAAAGGCATTTTCAGGCTGATACCACTGGAGTTCTTTATTTCTGACAAAGCCGTTTTCATACATCCACCAATCCTCATTCAGATGGCCATCCCGGTCAAACTCATCATGCCACACCAATTTCCAGCCCGGATATTGCTTAACCGGTTGTTCTGCCTGACGACACTGGACCAAACCCAACAAACTGAACACAACGAAACTCATTTGCTTAACCATTACTTGCACCTGTCTTGACATAAAATTTATGGTATTAAAAATTATCAAATTCAGGACATACCTGCTCTTTTAAAGCGATGCACTCCATCTCCACCAACCATCCCGGACGACATACCGCCGCCACAACAATCACTTTGGGAACCTCAGGAAAACGTTCTTCAAACAACCTGTTTACCACCCTATAATCGCCCGCATCCCGGATATACACAATCATATGGGCCACATCTTCAAACCCATAACCGCCCTCTTCCAGCAAAGCTGCAACATTTTCCCACATCCGGGCCACCTGCCCGGTCACATCCCCCTCTCCGACAATGCTTCCTCCGGCATCAATACTTGCCGTACCGGATATATAAGCCTGCCGGCGATCTCCATACAACACACTCACCCCCCGTTCAAAGGTAACTCCATATTCCCAGGTAGGGTTCAGATGGGTCAAAGCCTGCAAATAACGAACCTGCTCCGGTTTCAACCCTTTGACAGCATACGCTTCAAACAACACCTTACACTGAGGCTCCGCCACACGTCCTTCAATTCCTGTACTGGCAATATAATGCGTCTTTTCAGTCAACCCCCATTCCCGGAACAACTCTCTCCTGCCTTTCACCACTCCGGCATAATTCACATCTATATCCCGGACAAAAAACCAGGTTCTTATGCAATCCGTCGCCATACGGCACCGCTCACTCAACAGTGCCGTATCATAACTCTCAAGTAGTTCCCGCGTTTGTTGTTCCGCATCTCCCCGGGGATTTACCCCGCCGGCCATCCAAAGATGCCGGTAAGGGTTATTTTTTCCCCGCCCCGACTGTCCGTATACCCACAAAGCCAGCTTTGAACCATTCGCCGGAGCCTGCTGGACCACAGATACATTTCTTTTCTCCTCCTGTGCTCTTAAAATTCCGTCCTGATTGACGACATCACTCAAAAAATAACGCTTGAAAACCACCGACTCCTCTCCCCATCCTTTTTCCTTCAAGGTCTTTCCCACTCCTTGTTTGACCGCAGCCAACTGCTCTGTAAAACTTCCTTCCGTTGGTCCGACAGTAAAAAACAAATGATACTCTGCAACCTTTCCCTTTACATCAAAAACAGCGGAAGCAACTTTCACTTCTACCGCTTTATCTCCGGCACTACAGACAAAAGTATCTCTTTCATATTTCATAACTTGCACACTCTACATTATAGACAGACACACCTCGACACCCCCCAGTACGCACTGAGGCAATGTTGACAAAGTTAGAAATTTCCCTGTAATTTCAAAGAATAAATGCTTCCAATAAAGAAGGGCTGCTTTCGCAGCCCTTTTTAACTATCCCAAATATGTCTTTAATAATTTACTTCGTGAAGAATGGCGTAAGCGCCGAATGGCCTTTTCTTTAATCTGACGAACCCGCTCACGTGTCAAACCGAATTTTTCTCCGATTTCCTCCAGAGTCATTTCCTGGCAATTAATCCCAAAAAACAATTTAATGATATCACGTTCCCGTTCCGTCAAGGTCGACAAAGCTCTTTCCACCTCAGTAGAAAGAGATTCATTGATTAAAGTCCGGTCTGCTATGGGCGAATCATCATTGACCAAAACATCCAGCAAACTATTATCTTCTCCCTCTACAAACGGAGCATCCACTGAAATATGCCGGCCCGATACCCGCAATGTATCTGCCACTTTTTCTGCCGGTAAATCCAGAGAATCAGCCAACTCCTCAGGAGACGGACGCCGTTCGTTCTCTTGTTCAAACCGCGAAAACGCTTTGTTGATTTTGTTTAATGACCCAACCTGATTCAAAGGCAAACGCACAATACGTGATTGTTCTGCCAAAGCCTGCAAAATAGACTGACGTATCCACCATACTGCATACGAGATAAATTTGAAACCACGGGTTTCATCAAATTTCTCAGCAGCCTTGATCAATCCCAGGTTGCCTTCATTAATCAAATCCGGTAAACTCAGTCCCTGATTCTGATACTGTTTAGCCACAGAAACAACAAATCTCAGGTTTGCTCTGGTCAACTTCTCCAATGCTTTCTGATCTCCCTTCCGGATCCGCTGCGCCAATTCCACCTCCTCTTCAACGGTAATCAACTCCTCTTTTCCAATTTCCTGCAAGTACTTATCCAGAGATGCACTTTCCCTGTTAGTAATTGATTTTGTGATTTTTAGTTGTCTCATACTATCTTTTATATACCACTGCAAACATGCCGCAAAGGTATGGATTTTTATTTATTTATCAGTTAGTTAATTTCATCAATATTTTTGTATTAACATTTTTTAATCCTGTAAAGAAAAAGCGAAATATTCCACTCTTCCTCTCGGATTGACAGCCGTAACAAAAATACCTCCATCTCCCACAGCTTTGATCGCTCTTTCCAAATCTTCAGGATGATGAACCACCGTATCGTTGATTTTCAAAATAATATAACCCTCCGTTAATCCGGCTGATTTAAACTTCCCGTCCCGGAGTTCTTTAATCTTCACTCCCTTGCTCAACCGGTAACGGTAGCGTTCTTGTTGAGTCAAAGTCTCCACTTTAGCTCCTAATACGCCGTCACTTTCAGAAATAGCTATATCGCCAAAAGAACTCTGCAGGACAAGGTCAACGACTTTCTTCTTCCCAGCCCGGTTCACTACAAACTGTATAGCATCTCCGGGGGCATACTTAGCCAGCTGTTCCTGGAACTCCGGAACCGTCTTCACTTCATACCCATTCAATTGCTGGATCACATCCCCTTCCTTTAATCCGGCTTTGGCTGCCGCTCCTCCTTTTATCACTTCTCCTACATAAATGCCATACTGTGCATCTACATCCAATTCCTTAGCCACAGAAGGTGTCAGTTCTCCCATACGGATACCGATTACTGCCCGTTGTACTTTTCCGTATTCCTTTAAATCGCCTACTACTTTACGGGCTATATTCACCGGAACGGCAAAGGAATAGCCGGAATAACTTCCCGTAGGAGACTGAATAGCAGTATTAATGCCTATCAATTGTCCCCGGGAATTCACGAGAGCACCGCCGCTATTTCCCTGATTGACTGCCGCATCAGTCTGCAAAAAGGAACCTAAGTTCATTTTACCTCCCAACTCACGGGCCTTAGCGCTGATAATTCCTGCCGTTACGGTTGAAGTCAGGTTATAAGGATTTCCCACTGCCAAAACCCATTCTCCCAACACGACATCATCAGAATTACCGTATTCGATGGGCTGCAACCCCTCAGCATCGATCTTGATTAAAGCAATATCCGTATTCGGGTCGGAGCCGATTACTTTCGCTTCAAATTCCCGCTTGTCATTCAAAGTGACTATCAGATGGTCACTTCCGTCTATCACGTGATTATTCGTAATAATATAACCATCCTCCGTAATAATCACTCCGGAACCGATGCCCATATTGCGGGGGACTTCCCTCACCTGAGGCTGAATGCCAAACCAAAAATCCAGCGGACTTCCATAATATTCCTTTCCCATCTGTACGGTCTTCACATTTACAACAGCCGGGACTGTCTTTTTGGCAGCCATCCGCAAATCCACGCTTCCGGCACCCCCGCTTTCCCCTTCATCCAATACCTGATGTACCACCGGACGGGGCATTCCGGGACCTATAAGCTCATGCTTCGCAAACGACGCCCGGGAATCCGCTTTCCATTCCCCGGCAACAAAAAAAGCAATCAGGCCACCCATAAGCCCGAATATCAACGGAAGAATAAACTTTGTTATTTTCATATTTTTTCCTGATTTAAATGGTTACTTTTTTAAAACTATCTTGTCAGTTACAATACTAACAATATCTTTGCCAAGCATTTATTAATAATTTCTTAATTAGCAAAGCTTAACATCCCGACATGATTATTAAATTTCAAAAATATCGGGGAGCAGGCAACGATTTCATTATCATTGACAACCGCCAACTTTTATACGATTTTCCGGTTCCAAGAGTTGAACAATTATGCAACCTGCCGGCAGCAAAGAAGCCACCATGTGCGGAAACGGCGGACGGACGCATTGTCCGTTTTACCCATCGACTGGAAATCTTTGAAAAACACACCGTTTTATCGCCGCCGATGGAATACACAAAGCCGAATCACACCACAACTCGGTCCGCTTAAAAATGTAAAATATAAATAAAATCACCCGCCATCCCGGTTCCTTCTTTCTCAATACAGGTTCCCCGCATTATGTAGAAACAGTACCGGACGCATTTACCGTAAATACATCCGGGTGGCAACTTATAAACGCAGCGCAGAAACAGAAACCCCGGCCTGCGGGACAAGTTGTATAGCAACAGTTCTCTCCGTAGTTTTTTTGGGGAAGGACTACTGTAATATCTACCTCATCCAAGCCAAAGAAGGACATTAAAAATCAGTTTCAGACAGCCCCGACCACTTATTCCCGGATATATGGTTCGAAGAACCCGCAGAAAAAATCTTTGAAGGAGAAACAGAAGTCTGTTAGTTATTGGTTATTTTCTCTTTGTCCTCACTCTTTTTGAAAGTAGCTACTACCTTCCTTTTAGAAAGAAAAGAAAGGACATGGTCTTTTATGGCACATCCGTCCACCTCTTCCAGCATTCTGAAAAATTCAGCTTCTGTCTGTATATCCGGACAAGTCATGCGCGTAGCACCCATCGGAGAAAATTTCAGTTTATCATGCTCCATCTCATAGTTGCCAAAATAACGGTTGCACCCGGCCCGGCCATTCACCCTTTTGTCCACATCATTGAACTGAATAGAAATCTCGCTGTTCGGGTCACTCAATACAATATCCTTATCGTTCAAAGTCTGCAATACCCACTTCACATCATTTAACTTCGCCATATTCCGGGAAGAATGACAAGCAACAATTCCTAATGCAATGCAACACAAAACGATTAAATTCCTCATGATTCTATAATTATTATGATTCTTTTATATATTAACAAATATTATGCCAGATTGTCAGAAAACTTTATAAAATCTGATTATTTCACAACTGGGCTGTAAGATTATAATATCCTACGAAACGAAAACACATTAAGTTATTATCATAAAAATAAAAACGGATATTATATTCATTCGGAGTCTGATAGAAATTATTCTGCATTTCCACTAAATTCACTTTCTTCCCGGACCGGGGAACAACGGCATACATATAATCATAATAGCCCTGTTTCAGTTCGGCTTCCCCGACATACGCCTTGTTCTTATCGTCATAAGTCATTTTCAACCCCGGCACTAACTCCCATCCGGCAAATTTGCCATACACATAAACATCGGCATCCACCAAGGGTTCCGGATATAAAATAGCAAAATGAGCCACAATATAATCCGCTTCCAGATCAGGATTCTGGACATTTTCCGCCTCTATCCGGAAATTCCCGCCCTTGTCCGGAAGAGGGACATAGCGTTCAGGAACCCGGCCCGGCTGCAAAATAAAATTATAAAGCCCGTCAGGCCCTTTTAATACATCTTTTACATACTGGGTGTAATAAACCAAACTCGCGCTCTGAAAATTCCGGAAAGGCGACAAACCATTGAAAATATTATCGGTTCCGTTCCCATACACCAATTGGTTCGTGCGAACAAAAGTAGGGGAAAACTGTCGGCGGGTATTAGGATCCTGATTCTGTGTAACATAAGCCCTCACATCCCGAACCGGATTATAAATAGTCAATTGCTCATAAACCACAGAAAAATTTAATTGCTGGGAAGTATAAAGCAACTGGGGATTGGTGGCATTTACGACCTCCGCACGAATCCCCACCTTCTGCTCTAAAACGGAAAAATGCAAAGCCAGGACAACACTATCCGGATTCTCATCATTATAAATTTGCAGGATATAATTGCCGGAAATCTTGAATCCGACCTCCTCATTCGGAAGGGTTAGGGAAAAATGGGTATATTGTACTTGAGTATTAAAAGAATAGTCATAATTTTCAACAGGATTGCTAAAAAAGCCCGTCAAATAAGTAAAAGGGCTCAGATTGGAACTATTCCAGTCCGGGTCACAATGCACAATTTTATAAGAATAAGAATTTACCTCCGGACTCAAATCATCAAAACTGACCATCAACCGGTCCTGGGTTCCCAACTCTATAACCGGTTCTGCAAAAGGCTTGCCGAGGGGATAACATTCAACGGTTTTTATCCGGCTCTGAGCCCATAGAGTCAAGGTCATACAAAGCCATATTCCCAATCCTGCTATTTTTTTTTCCATTCCGAACAAATTAAAATCTGATTAACGACAAAATTACGTAATTGGTTTGTATATTTGTGGCTTAATTTTGGGAAAATACTTAATTATTAATAATTACAAAAAACATGTCCAAGGTAATCAAATTAAAAAAAGGCCTTGATATCAAATTAAACGGAGAAGCGGAAAAAGTGGTACAGCCGGCCGGTAAAATAACCAGTTGTGCATTAAAACCGACCGATTTCCGGGCACTGACTCCGAGATTAGCTGTCAAGGTTGGCGATGAAGTGAAAGCGGGAGATGTCTTATTTACAGATAAAATGCATCCCGAAATCAAGTTCACTGCACCGGTTAGCGGAACAATTGAGGCCATCAACCGCGGTGAACGTCGCAAGTTGCTGGAAGTAGTCATTAAAGCAGATACCGAAATACAATACCGTGATTTTGGTAAATCCGAAGTAAGCACCCTGAATCGGGAAGAAATCATCAACCGATTGTTAGACAGCGGAGTATGGCCTATGATCAGACAACGTCCCTATGACATTATTGCCAATCCGATGACAACTCCGAAAGCCATCTTCGTTTCGGCTTTCGACAGTGCTCCTTTGGCACCCGATTATGACGTAGTCTTAAACGGCCAGGAAAAAAATCTGCAAACAGGATTCGACTGCCTGAAAAAACTCTGCAATAAAAACATTAACCTGAACCTTCGGACAGATACCCCGTCTACTTCCGTATTCACCAAACTGAAAAATGTAGACATTCACTATTTCAGCGGACCCCACCCTGCCGGAAATGCCGGAATCCAGATACACCACCTGAACCCACTCAATAAAGGCGAACAGGTTTGGGTTGTAAATATTCAGGATGTAGCTATCATCGGCAGATTGTTCAACGAAGGACGGTTTGATGCCCGCAAAATCATTGTATTATGCGGTTCCGAAGTCAATAAACCCCAATACTATCACAGTCTGTTGGGAGCTTTCATTGCCGACATCACCGCCGGCAAACTGAAAAACCAGACCGAACAACGCATTATCTCAGGAAACGTACTCACCGGAACCCGGGTAGAAGCCAACGGCTACCTTGGTTTTTATGCAAACCAGGTAACAGTGATTCCCGAAGGAAACCACTATGAATTTTTAGGCTGGGCAACACCCGGTTTCGGCAAATTCTCAGCTTCAAAGCTGTTTCCTTCCTTTTTATGCCCACGAAAACGTTACACGTTAGATACCAACTACCATGGCGAACGCCGGGCTTTTGTCGTGAGCGGACAATATGAAAAAGTATTCCCGATGGATATTTATCCGGTATACTTACTGAAAGCTTGCCTGGCACAGGACATCGACCGTATGGAGCAACTCGGCATCTATGAAGTTGTACCGGAAGATATGGCACTGTGCGAATTTGTCTGCACTTCCAAAACCCCGGTTCAGAAAATTCTGAGCAATGGTATTGAATTAATGATGAAAGAAACCAATTAATTTACAATTAAGAGATGAATTTTTTACGAAATTATTTAGATAAGCAAAAACCCAAATTTGAAAAGGGAGGAAAGCTGGAAAAATTCCACTCCGTTTTCACTGGTTTTGAGTCTTTTCTTTTCGTGCCCAATCAGACGACTGCCGGCGGAGCACATATCCGAGATGCCGTCGATTTGAAACGTACCATGATTATGGTAGTGATAGCCCTCGTACCGGCACTTCTTTTCGGTATTTATAATGTAGGCTACCAACACTTCAACGCTATAGGCGCATTGGCAGACACCCCATTTTTCCAACTGTTTCTTTACGGTCTGTGGAAAGTGCTTCCGATGATCGTGGTGTCCTATGTTGTGGGATTAGGTATTGAATTTGCCGTGGCACAAATGAAAGGTCATGAAATAAACGAAGGCTTTCTGGTTTCCGGTCTGCTGATTCCGATGATTATGCCGGTGGAAGCACCTTTATGGATGGTGGCCCTTTCTACTGCTTTTGCAGTAATTATCGGTAAAGAAATCTTCGGCGGTACAGGTATGAACATCTGGAATCCGGCTTTACTGGCGCGTGCCTTTTTCTTTTTCTCCTATCCTTCTATGATCTCAGGAGATAAAGTATGGATTGCCAGCGAAACGGCTGACGCTATCTCACAAGCAACTCCCCTGGCTCAAATGGCCCAGGGACAAGCATTAAGCTACAGTACTGCGGATATGTTCTGGGGATTCATTCCGGGTTCTATCGGAGAAACGTCCACATTCTGCATATTAATCGGTGCAGCTATCCTTTTGCTGACCAGTGTTGCCAGTTGGCGTATTATGCTATCCGTATTTGCGGGAGGACTATTGTTGGGATGGGCTTTCCAGTCATTAACCGGCGTACCTGCATACGACCAGCTACTCATGGGTGGTTTCGCTTTCGGAGCAGTATTTATGGCTACCGATCCGGTTACTTCTTCCCAAACCAATACCGGTAAATACATCTACGGCTTCCTGATCGGAGCAATGGCTGTCATCATCCGATGCATCAACCCGGGTTATCCGGAAGGAATGATGCTCGCCATCCTGTTGATGAACACTTTCGCACCCCTGATTGACTGGTGTGTCGTACAGTCCAACATCAAACGCAGATTGAAAAGAGCCAAAGCCATGGTATAATTTACGATAAATCTGAAATCAAAAATTTTAATCGTATGAACAAACAAGGAAATACATATACATTCCTGTACTCAGTGGTTCTGGTAGTAGTGGTTGCTGCATTACTATCCATCATATCTCTTTCTCTGCAACCGCGCCAAAACGAAAACCGCGAAAACGAAAAGAGACAGAACATCCTGAGTGCAATACACGTTTCTTCCACAGCAGCTAACTCTGCCGAACTGTTCGGCAAATACATCAAAGAACAGTTTATCATCAATGCCAAAGGAGAAAAAGTAGAAGGCAACGCATTCAATGTCAACATTGAAAAACAATACAAACTACCGGTTGAAGAACGGGAACTTCCTGTATTTGTCGCAGAAGTGGACGGAGCGACCAAATACATTCTGCCGATGTACGGTGCAGGTTTATGGGGACCCATCTGGGGATACATTTCACTGGACGACAACAAAGACAGTATTTACGGTACTTTCTTCGACCACCAGGGAGAAACTCCGGGATTGGGAGCGGAAATAACCACTCCGAAATTCAACCAGGCATTTCAGCAGAAACAGATTTTTTCCGGCAACCAATTGGTAGGAATTGATGTAGTCAAAGGCGGAAATGCTAACGGAAGCAATCAGGTAGACGCCATCTCCGGAGGAACCATCACCTCAAAAGGAGTTGAGAGCATGATTAAGAACTACTTAACCTATTACGAACCGTTTTTAAAACAAAGATAAAATGAGTGCATTATTTTCAGCTAAAAACCGGGGAGTGTTGTTCAATCCTTTGAGCAAAGGCAATCCGGTCATTGTTCTGGTGCTGGGTATCTGTTCTGCCCTGGCTGTTACTGCCAAACTGGAACCCGCTATTGTGATGGGCCTTTCAGTTACCGCCGTAACCGCTTTTTCCAACGTCATTCTTTCCCTGTTGCGGAATACTATTCCGACCCGGATTCGTATCATCGTACAATTGGTGGTCGTAGCAGCTTTGGTCATCATCGTTGACCAGTTGTTAAAGGCTTTTGCTTACGATGTAAGCAAACAGCTTTCCGTATACGTCGGTCTGATCATTACCAACTGTATCATCATGGGACGTATCGAAGCATTTGCGCTGGCCAACAAACCCTGGCCCTCCCTCCTTGATGGTATCGGCAACGGATTGGGATACGGTATGATCCTTGTGATTGTAGCCTTCTTCCGCGAACTGCTGGGCTCCGGAACACTTTACGGATTCCGTATTATTCCGGAATCCTGGTACATGCAAAACGGAGGATATTACCTGAACAACGGTCTGATGATTATGCCTGCCATGGCATTGATTTTAGTCGGACTGATTATCTGGGTTCACCGTTCCCGTAACAAAGATTTAATAGAAAAAAACTAAAAGCATTATAACACATGGAAAATCTATTAAATATATTCGTCCGCTCAATCTTCATCGACAACATGATCTTCGCCTACTTCCTCGGAATGTGTTCCTATCTGGCAGTATCGAAGACCGTAAAAACCTCCTTTGGATTGGGTATGGCTGTGATATTCGTATTGTTTATCACAGTACCGGTCAATTACCTGCTCGACAATTATGTATTGAAAAGCGGTGCCCTCCAGTGGTTATTGGGTGAGGAAGCTGCAAACATAGACCTAAGCTTCCTGAGCTTTATCATGTTTATCGCCATCATTGCCGCTATGGTACAACTGGTGGAAATGATTGTGGAAAAATTCGCACCCGCACTATACAATCAACTGGGTATTTTCCTGCCATTGATTGCCGTAAACTGTGCTATCATGGGAGCCTCTCTGTTTATGCAGCAACGTAACTATGCCAGTGTTCTGGAAGCTACCAGTTTCGGTTTGGGTTCCGGTATCGGCTGGTTGCTTGCCATCGTTTCGATTGCAGCCATCCGCGAAAAGCTGAAATATTCCGATATCCCCGCCCCTTTGCGCGGCATCGGCATCACGTTTATTGTCACCGGTTTAATGGCGATTTCCTTTATGAGCTTCCTGGGTATTGACCTGAGCAAGCTGAAAGCCCAACCGGCAAAAGCTGCTACCACCTTAACCGTTTCCCAGCCGGCTGCTGCATGCCAGTGTAAAGCATGCGCTTGCAGCAATTGTGACGGAAATTGCAAGGCTGCAAAATGTGAATGCGAAACATGCGGATGCGAAAGTTGTCAATGCACGGAAAAAACATCCTGCCAGTGCCAACCTTGCAAATGTACCGACTGTAACGGCAGTTGCAGACAAGGCAAAGAACAATGTTGCGCCAAAGATTCCACCAAGTGCGAAAAAAGGTGCCAACAAACCACAACAGCCGAAGCAGAATAATTTAATAAAATCTAAAATAAAACCAAGATGATGTTATTAGCTATCAATACAGCAATCGTCACTGCCGGAATTGTGGTATTCCTGCTCGTCACCCTCATTCTGGTGGGCATCCTGCTGTTTGCCAAAGCCAAACTGACGGCAAAAGGGGATGTGAGAGTGAGTATCAACAATGGCGAACATGTCGTAACGACCGAACCGGGTGGTTCGTTGCTTTCTACTCTGGCCAATCAGAAAATTTTCCTGCCGTCGGCTTGCGGCGGAAAGGGTTCCTGCGGTATGTGTAAATGTCAGGTGGATTCCGGAGCCGGCTCTATTCTTCCGACAGAAACCGGATTTTTCACCTATAAACAACAACACGAGAACTGGCGTCTGGCTTGTCAGGTGAAAGTGAAAGAAAACATTGAAATGCGCATTCCCGAATCCATCTTAGGAATCAAAAAATGGGAGTGTACCGTAGTCTCCAACCGCAATATTTCTACTTTCCTCAAAGAATTTGTAGTAAAATTACCGGAAGGAGAAAACCTGAAATTCAAATCCGGAGGATATATCCAGATAGATGTTCCTGCCCTGGACGTAGATTTCAGAACCATGGATATAGATGAGAAATACAAGGCCGACTGGGAAAAGATGAAAATGTTCGACCTGAAAATGCACAATCCGGAACCCACTTACCGGGCTTATTCCATGGCTAATTCCCCGGCAGAAGGCAATATTATCATGTTGAACATCCGTATCGCCACACCGCCGTTCGACCGGGCAACCGGAAGTTTTATGCCGGTCAATCCCGGTATCTGCTCTTCCTTTATCTTCTCCCGGAAACCGGGCGATAAAGTAAACATCTCCGGACCTTACGGAGAATTCTTCCTGAGAGACACCAACAATGAAATGATGTTTATCGGTGGAGGTGCCGGTATGGCCCCCATGCGTTCCCACATTTTCAACCTGTTCCACACCATGCACACTAACCGTAAAGTGACTTTCTGGTATGGCGCACGTGCATTACAGGAAGCTCCTTACGTGGATGAATTCAACAAAATACAGGAAGAAAATCCGAACTTCCACTGGACACTGGCTCTTGACAGGCCCGACCCAGTGGCAGATGCTGCCGGTGTAAGCTACAAACCGGGGTTCGTACACCAGGTAATCTTTGAAAACTACCTCAAGAATCATGAGAATCCGGAAGACATTGAATACTACCTCTGCGGACCTCCTATGATGATTCAGGCTGTCACCAAAATGCTCTATGAGCTTGGAGTACCCGAAGAAAATGTCATGTATGACAACTTCGGAGGATAAAATAAAAAACCGTTCCTTTTTGGAACGGTTTTTTTTATTACTGCTTCTCCTCTACCGGCTCCAGAATCAATAATTCATCGAAATCCATGTCCAAAACGGCCAATCCCCTGGCAACGGGACTCAAGCCGTCGGAAAGGTGTCGTTGGATATATTCCCGGTTAGTATCTTTCAGAGCCACTTTCCATCCCTTGCCGGCTTTATTCATGACATAAAAGCAGTCATTTCCCGGACTACCCATCACAAAACGATTCGTTCCCGGAGTACACCCCGTGACAAACAAGGCTCCGTCTATCGGACAATTCTGCATTCCGGAAAAAAGCGTGTAATCCCGGATGTCTTCCCCGGAGGCTATAATCTTCTGCATCACCTTCACAGCTCCCATCACCCCAAGAGCCAGGCCCGGACAAACATGCCCGTGCAACTGGGCTGCTTTCAACAATAATACCCGCGTATCACCGGCCATAATGTTTCCAACAATGTCAACACGCGGCGAACTCATCCGAATGCTGTCATGCACACTCCACCACTCCAAAACAGAGGTATCGCAATATTTAATATCAACCACCGGCGAACCGTCAAGCGCATCCGCCCCCCCGACGCGAAGGATATTCCCCTCCCGTCCGAGTAATTTCACGGTAGTCACTCCCAAATGATTGGGCCGGCGAGGCGAACGCGAAGCAAATACTCCGGCAGTTTCCCCGGTCCGGAGCCGGGTTTGCAACTCCGTACGCTTTTCCTGGTGAAAAGCAAATACCATATCTAAAAATTCACACTGTTCAATACCTCGCAAACCTTCCGCATATCCGGGTAAAATCTCTATTTCAGAGATCTCTTTTTTGATTGCCTCCGGGGCCTGACTTTCCTGGCAAGCATTTCGAACATAACCAATCGGTTCCAAAACAATCATAAGCAATACAGTTAATCCTTTGAATATCATTTTATATCATTATTAATCTTAAATCAGGTATTTATCATTGCGGAATAATGCAAATTCCATTTTTGTGATGTATGACATCCACTTGCATATCATACAGATTTTCTACGTTTTCCGGAGTATAAACGGAACGGCAGCCGGAAGCAAACACTCCGCCGTGCTTCAGCATCAGGGCTTTATTACAGAAACGGGCCGCCATATTGATATCATGAATCGTAATAACCACAATCAATCCTTCCGAAGCAAGCTGTTGCAACAGCTTCATCACTTTCATCTGATGGTTCATATCCAAATTAGCGATAGGCTCGTCCAGTAACAGAACAGCAGGTTGCTGTGCCAGTGCCCGTGCTATATATACACGCTGCTGTTGTCCCCCGCTCAGGGTACTAAGATTGCGCATAGCCACTGTTTGCAGCTCCAAACGCTCCAGCAACCGGACTACCAGCTTCATATCGGCTGCACCCGGCTTGTTACCTATGTAAGGCTTCCTTCCCAATAAAACGGTATCAAACACACTCATACCCTCCACCACCTCTCCGGACTGAGGAATATAGGCAATTGTGCGGGCCAGTTGACCGGAAGAATAATCTTTCAAAAACGCAGACCCAATCCGGATAGTCCCCCTCTCCACCCTCAGTATGCGGTTGAGACATTTTAACAAAGTACTCTTCCCCGACCCGTTTTGTCCGATAATAGCCAGCATATCACCGGAATTCACTTCAAAAGAGACATGGTTCAACGCCATAAAACCACTGTAATCAAAAGAAATATCCTCTACTTTAATTTGCATTGCCGGATAAAATGAAATAGTCAGATTTTTTTTCTTGTCAACAAAAACAAAAACAAGGGAACTCCGAAAAAAGAAATCAGGATGCCCACAGGAAGGATAACGGGAGAAATGACCGTCCGGGCAACCGTATCACACAGCAACAGAAACATCCCCCCGAACACAGCGGAACCGGTAATCAGAAATTCTTCGTTATTCCCGATAAACTTGCGGACGATATGCGGCACCACTAAACCGACAAAAGCGATTACCCCGAAAAAAGAAACAGCTGCAGCCGTAATCAGGGAAGTAGTTACCAACCCGATAATCCGCAAACGATAGGGAAAAACTCCCATACTCTGGGCATAATCGTCACCAAAGCCCAAGACTTTATAATCCCACCGCTTATAATAAAAATATATCAAAGCCGGCATCAGGACGACCACCAGAAAAAACAATTTTTGCCAGTCTCCGCGTCCTAAATCACCAAAATTCCAGAAAACAATGGAAGCCAATTGCACACTATCCGCCACATATTGCATAACAGCAATTCCCGCCCCGAAAAGCGAATTGATAATCACACCGGACAGAATAATAATTTCAGCAGAAGCCTGTTTTACCCGGACAATAAGCAAGATAATAGCCAGTCCCAGCAAACTGCCCAGAAAAGCGGAAAGGGTAACAACATACGGATTCGTAACCATAAAAAGCTCAGAAGAACGTACCCACCCTGCCCCGGCACCCAGAAAAACGATCCCAAAGGATGCACCGAAAGCCGCTGCATTAGAGATTCCTAATGTATAGGGGGACGCCAGAGGATTACGCAACAGAATCTGCATGACAGCTCCTGAGACGGAAAGGATAACACCGGTAATGACCGTAGCCAGCATCCGGGGTAAACGGATATTCAGGACAATCTGACGGTTCATCTCCGTCCCCTCCCCCGTAAATAAGGCCCAGAAATCGGATGGAGTGATCCGGTGGGAACCTGCAATAAGAGCGACACAACAAATGGCTCCGAGCAGAACCAACAGAAGCAAAATAAAACGGACACTCCGCCTCCTGTACTTCCTATATTGAATCAGAATTTCATTATCCATTCGTACAGCATTTACTGATTGATTCATTGCACTGCCGGAGGAACATCCCCTGCAAAAACATTCCGGCATCTTCCCCACTTCCGGACCAGGCTGTCCGCTACCGGTCTGCCGACAAAAGCAACAAGTATCTCATTCGCTTTATCGTCCGCATCAATATCCGAAAACTGTCCGGGAAAAAGTACCTTTCCCGCAATCCAGGCATTGATCAGCATTACTTCAAAATTGGTATGATGATTATTATAGGGCCACAAAGTATAAATCCGCTTCTCGCGGTAAGCAGTCAACAAACGGTTAGCCCCCTGACGAGCCTTGAATTCCTCCATCACCAAAGGCAAACCGTCCGTATCTACAAAAATGACCTGCGGGTCCCAATCGGCCAATTGTTCCCAATCAATATAAGTCCCCGTAATCGGAGACACGTAAGCAGAGTCTATCCCCGCAGCCACATTTTCGGCTTTCAGAAAATCAAAAGCTGCATAATAAGGGTCGGTGGAGGTAATGCCTTTCTGTCCTTTATACGAAATACCTCCGACATAAATCCGGGGAACCTCTCCCGATGTCTTTGCCCGCCGTGTCAATTCGCCAATCTGCCGGTCGGTATACCGAATAAGGCTATCCACCCGTTGTCTTGTACCCAATACCTCGCCGATAGAACGTAAAGAACTGTAGAATGTCTGACGATTGCGCCCGATATCCCCATATTCAATAGTAAACACCGGTATGCCGGTCCGTTGTTGCAAAGCATCCGCATCCCCGGCCGTAGTCGTTGACATGAAAATCACATCGGGAGCGGCAGCCATAATCAATTCCGGGTCGCCTCCCATTGAAGGTCCGATGACGGCCTTCTGCCTAAGCCCCGGATGGGCAAACAAATGCGTAAACACCTGCTCCCGGGATTCCTGCTCTTCCACTCCGCAAATCAAACCCGCTCCTCCCGCATACGTAACCAAACGTATAGCCGAGGCCCGGATGCAGACAATATTGCGTACAGTATCGGGCAAAGCAACCTGCCGCCCCAAAGCGTCTTTCATTTCCCGCGAAAAAGTCTTATGCTTTCCTTGCCCTCCGCAGGCACAGCAACATCCTAAAATAAGAATACAATATAAAACTTTCATAACAGCTTCCGATAAAACATCAAATTCATAAAGTAACTTACCGGTTGATACTGACCGCCAGCTTAACATTTATCAACCGGCCGGCCGACCTGTACTCTTTCGTATTCATATGGCGGTTGTTGAAAATATTAATCACCTCCCCTCCGGCATACAAGCGGCGCCGAACAAACCACCGGGAAACCTGCACATCCCAAACCGTAAACCCTTCAATGTAAGAAGAATTGTCTTCTGAAGTATACTGTCTCGATTTGTAACGTCCCCGCAACATGACATCCGCAATTCCTCCTGTCCAGAGAATATAACCTTTTAACTGATTTTTCGGAGTATAGGTCAGCACCTTATGATTCAGTTCCGGATTTTTCTCAAAACGCTTCACCTCAGGAATATTATAAGAATAATTAAGATTCATTTTCCATCTGCCTGATAGCGTATAATCCAAATCGGCCTCCACTCCTCTCACCTCCACTTCAGAAATATTCTGCCGTTGAAAAATGTCCCTTTTCCCCCACATTTTTTCTCCGGTGGCTACATAATACAAAAAATCCTTTCCTTTGGCATAATAAAATGAAGGAGACAGGGATAACCCCGGAATCAAACGGAAAGTCCCGCCGATTTCGTAATTATCTATTTGTTCCGGTCCCAGCTCCGGATTAGCAATTTTAGGACCAATCCACATCCATCCTGAACGGCAAAGGTCATCCAGAATGGAAGCCCGGAATCCCTGCGAATAAGAAACATAAGCGGATATTGTTTCGGCCGGATTATAGCGCAAGGCTGCACGAGGAGAGAAATGTTCCCACCGGTTGCTTTTTAATCTTCCGTTATAGCTATTAAAATCAGCAACATTTTCCCCGTTTGCTTCAAACCAGCCTTTGTGAAAATAAGCATTATCATACCGCAAGGCAAACTGCAACCAGATTTTTCCATGCAACAGGCTCAGTTCATCCCGGGCAAATACGGAAACCATACGGATTGTACCCCTGTTAAGCACCTCATCCGGCGACGTGACATAATGGTCTCCTCCGTCAATACTACCGTTTTTAAACTCTCCGCCAACAGCCAGGTCATTGAACTTGCCACTCCATCGCAAATGCATAATACCCCCCCAGTCATCCCGGTCGGATCTGACATCAAAACGCTGATAAGCCGTACCTTTTATCCGCTCATCCAGTTTAAAATAATCCTGACGTTGAAAATACAAAGCAACCTGATAAGAAAATCTCCCGCCACCACCGTACAAACGCCCTTGTATCCGATGATGGTTAAAATGACGATACTCTCCGTCTGGTGCCTTTATTTTCTCTCCCTCCCCTCTTTTATCCTGATATAAATCATAAAACAGTTCCATATTGAAAAAAGACAGTGGAGTATACAGCAGTTTGGTACACACCCCGCCCTCTTTCATAAAACGAGCCACACTGTAATCCGGTTCAGTCCTCAAACTATCGGGAACATGATTAAACCCATCGCTCTGATTATAATACCCCGAAAGAAACACGGCAAATTGCTTGTTAAGACGGCTGGAAAGAGACAAGCTACTCTTCCACGTATTCAGAGAACCATACGCTCCGGAAGCATAAACCGACAATGGGGAAAGCGGCTTTTTACTGATAATGTTAATCACCCCTCCCATTGCGTTATTTCCGTAAAGTGAAGAGCCGGGCCCTTTAAACACCTCTATACGCTGGACGTTATCCACATGAATACTATTCCAATTTACTCCCCCTTCATCGGAAGTATTGATGGGAATCCCGTCAAACAGTACCAACGTCCTTCCCTGTTCATCTCCGGCAAGTCCACGGATACTAACGTTACTATGTATATTGCTGATGCCATCCGAACGAGTTGTATTAACTCCCGAAATCATCGCCAGAATATCGTCTACATTTTGAGCGGGACTATGCCGTAACAATAAAGGAGTAACAACTTGAATACTGCCCGGACTCTGAGAAAGCGGCCGCTCAGTGCGGGAACCCGTCACCACCACTTCCCCCATGTTCAGAACCGTATCCGCAACACCGGTATAAGCATAGGTTTCCATACAAAAAATAACGGCAAACCAAAGCAGGAATATCGTATCACTTAAAAATTTCAGTTTCATGCTTGCTATAATAGGGCATCAATATTTGTTTTCCACATTTTACAAATATTAAACTCATGTGCATTTCTACGTTACATATTTTAGAAAGTTTTAAACCTGCCTCTGTTGCCTGTTTATTTCTTTTCTTCTTAAACAGATTCATTATTCCCGCAGAATATGAAACAACTTGAACATTTTAGCGTAATTCTCGTGTTGTAGCAGACCGAGCAATCCACTTATCTGCCTGAATCATTTACACAACTATTAAAAATAAAAGCTATGCATTTAACACCACGAGAGATTGACAAGCTCATGTTGCTGTCGTTAGGCGCCATTGCCGAACGGCGCAAAGCAAAAGGGCTCAAACTGAACTATCCGGAAGCTGTAGCCTATATCAGTTCGGCAGCTCTGGAAGGGGCCCGTGAAGGCAAGACCCTGGAACAGGTGATGACTGATTCTACAAAAGTATTAACCAAAGACGATGTGATGGAAGGAGTGGCAGATATGATCAGCCTGATTCAGGTCGAAGCTGTCTTCACTGACGGTAGCCGTCTGGTAAGTATTCATCATCCGATAAAATAAAAAGGCCATGGCAAAAAACAATAACTCCAATACAACAAAACAACCATCTGTAACCCCCGGATTTACCCCTAAACAGCGGGTAGGCGTCGGTGGTGAAATTCTGAGTGACCAGCCTATCACCTACAATGAAGGCAGATATACGGCCAAGATAGTAGTCCGCAACACCGGCGACCGCCCCATCCAGGTGGGTTCCCACTTCCATTTCTTTGAAGTAAACCGTTATTTACAATTCGACCGGGCAAAAGCCTACGGGTGTCATCTGAACATTCCGTCAACCACCGCTATCCGCTTCGAACCGGGAGATGAGAAAGAAGTGGAAGTCGTAGCTTATTCCGGCAAGCAGTATGTAATGGGATTTAACGGATTGGTACAGGGATTCACCGGAGATGAAGATGCTCCCACCTACTTTCCCCAACGGATATTGGCTATCGAAAGAGCAAAAAACTTAGGATTTAAAATGATGGACGAAGCCACTGCCGGAGCAGAACTTCAGAAAAAAAATAAAAAACAAAAATAACTATGGCAACAATCTCAAGACAACAATACAACGACCTGTATGGCCCCACCGTAGGTGATAAAATACGTTTGGGAGACACCGGACTTTACGCAGAGATTACGGAAGACCGTTGTGTTTATGGCGACGAAGTAGTCTATGGCGGAGGTAAAACCCTGCGCGACGGCATGGGTTTAGCCAATACAACAACCGCCGAAGGAGGAACGCTGGATTTAGTGATTACCAATGTAACCATCATCGACCCCATACTGGGCGTTATCAAAGCAGATGTCGGCATAAAAGACGGAAAAATCGCAGGCATCGGTAAATCCGGTAACCCGAATATCATGCGCGGAGTGAGCAAAGACCTGGTGACCGGAGCGGCAACCGACGCTATTTCCGGCGAACATCTCATCCTGACGCCGGCTGCCATCGACGGTCATGTCCACATGATTGCACCGCAACAGGCCTACCATTGTTTAAGCAACGGAGTAACCACCCTGGTGGGCGGAGGGATAGGTCCCACCGACGGAAGCAATGGTACAACCATTACCTCCGGTACCTGGAATATGAAACGTATGCTCCAGTCTATTGAGGGATTACCTGTAAACTATGGTCTTCTGGGCAAAGGAAACTGCTCCGTCCGCAAACCGTTGTTCGAACAGATAATGGCCGGAGCCTGCGGATTTAAAGTCCACGAAGACTGGGGCAGCACACCTGCCGCCATACGTGCAACGATGGCTGTTGCTGAGGAATATGACGTGCAGGTCGCCATCCACACCGATACCCTCAATGAAGGCGGTTATGTAGAAGACACCATTGCTGCCATTGACGGACGGACAATCCACACTTACCATACGGAAGGCGCCGGAGGAGGACATGCCCCAGACTTGCTGAAAGTCGCCTCATTAGCCAATGTCCTGCCATCATCCACGAATCCCACCCTGCCGTTCGGTATCAACTCTCAGGCAGAATTGTTCGATATGATTATGGTATGCCATAACCTCAACCCAAAAATCCCATCCGACGTTTCCTTCGCTGAAAGCCGTGTCCGTCCGGAAACCCAGGCAGCAGAAAATATTCTCCATGATCTGGGAGTTATCTCTATGATTTCTTCCGATTCGCAAGCAATGGGACGAGTGGGGGAAAACTTCACGCGTGCCTTCCAGATGGCCGATTACATGAAACAAGTGAGAGGGAAGTTAGCAGAGGATTCAGACAGCAACGACAACTTCCGGATTCTGCGCTATCTCGCAAAACTAACCATCAATCCCGCCATCACCTACGGTTTCTCCGATATTTTAGGTTCCATTGAAAAAGGCAAAATGGCCGACCTCGTTTTGTGGGAACCTGCTTTCTTCGGAACAAAACCGAAAATGGTCATCAAAGGAGGTATGATTAACTGGGCCAGCATGGGAGACCCGAATGCATCCCTGCCCACACCCCAGCCTATTTACTACCGTCCGATGTACGGAAGTTTCGGAGGTGCCCAGCCCAAAAGCTGCATTTCTTTTGTTTCCAGAGCCGCACACGATGCCGGAATTAAAGAAAAATACGGCTTGCAGAGAATCGTTTATCCCGTGCATGGTTGCCGGCAAATCAACAAACCTCACATGGTACTGAATGGAAGTATGCCGAAAATCGACGTCAATCCGGAAACCTTTGAAGTATTTATAGACGGCAAACAAGCTTATGCCAAACCAGCTCCCAAGTTCGCATTGGGACAACTGTATTGGTTCAGCTAAATAATAAAAATCAAATCAGAAATCCGAATCCGGCCGGCAGTTACCTCAATTACTGAAGGCCGGATATCCGAATTTCCCAATCAATCTTCTACCTATGAAAATGTACACCCAAGTACTCGGAAATATGTATTCCGACGCTGCGTGGAGCGAGAAACTCAAAAATACCGCAATCGAATACCTTCACCTCGACCAATGGACTGCACAGAAAAGCCGTTTTATTGCTCAAAGCAATACAGGAACGGAATACGGAATAGCCCTGAAACGACACAGTCAGGTGGAAAACGGAGACATCCTGGAATACAATGCGGAAACCCAACACGCCGTAGTCATTCGCATTGAATTAAAACCTGTATTGATTATCGACTTACAGAGAATGACGGACAAGAATACAGAAGAAATTATCCGGTGCTGTGTCGAACTGGGACATGCCATAGGCAATCAGCACTGGCCCGCCATTGTCAAAGGAACAAAAGTATATGTGCCCCTGACTGTAGACAAGAAAGTCATGAAAAGCGTGATGGACACCCACCACTTCGAAAACATTACCTATGAGTTTCAGGCAGGCCAGGAAATCATTCCCTTTTTAGCACCTCATGAAATACGCCAACTTTTCGGGGGAGCCTCCCAGGAACTGCCCCACATTCATGAACCGGGCCACAATCACGCCCACCATACCCCTCATTCAGGATATTCCCATGCGGACAGTATCCTCCATACTCTCTTTCATAAAGGGAAAGTCTTGTCGCCTGACGAACAAAAAGTGATAAACGGAAATACACACCAATAAAATCATGACCTCATGACTGATGAAATTACACGATTGATGCATCTCCTGGAGTTTTCCGATTCTGCCTTTCCGGTCGGAACTTTCTCCTTTTCCAATGGACTGGAAACAGCAGCTTTTGAAGGCATTGTCCATAACGCCGAAACGCTGGAACAATATACCCGGACCGTTCTTCAGCAAACAATTTACTGCGACGGAATCGCTGCCCTGCAAGCCTTCCGCGCAGCCGGACAGAACGATTACAGAATGATCCGGAAAGCCGACCATCAGGTCATCTTATGTAAAATGAACACGGAAGCCCGTCTGATGCTGACCCGTATGGGGAAAAAAATGGCCGAAATTTGTATGCAAATCAGTGACAATGCCCTCATGCGGCAATGGCTTAACGACATCTGCAAAAAGATAGTTCCGGGCACTTATCCCATAGCACAGGCCATTTGGTTTCAGCAAAACGGCTCCAAAGAAGAAGAACTGTTCGCCGCCATTGAATACGGAACCATCAATATGATCCTGAATGCAGCCTTGCGCTGCGTAAAAGTTTCCCACTACGAAACCCAGGCCATCCTCTATCGTCTTTGTTCTGAGACCACAGCAGATTATGAGATTATCCGGCAAATGGATTTTGAAGACATAAGGGCCTTTGCCCCTGAAGTCGACATTATTGCCTCCCTGCACGAAAAAGGCAAAATGAGAATGTTTATGAACTAAAACCTTAACACCCTAAAATTTAAACCATGAGCAACACATGCCGAATCGGAATCGGTGGCCCCGTCGGCTCGGGGAAAACCGCTTTGATTGAAGCCATCACCCCCTATTTTTTACAGTCAGGCCTGAAAGTACTGATTATTACAAATGATATTGTCACAACCGAAGATGCAAAACACGTCCGGAAAATGCTGAAAGGCTACCTGGCAGAAGAAAGGATTATCGGCGTAGAAACAGGAGCCTGCCCCCATACGGCCGTACGGGAAGACCCTTCCATGAACATTGCCGCCGTCGAAGAGATGGAAGCGAAATTCCCGGATAGCGACATCGTATTGATTGAGTCAGGAGGAGATAACCTGACCCTCACTTTCAGTCCGGCATTAGTAGATTTCTTTATCTATGTCATCGACGTCGCAGCAGGCGATAAGATTCCCCGTAAAGACGGTCCGGGCATTTCCTATTCCGATATTCTCGTCATCAACAAAACCGACCTGGCGCCCTATGTGCATGCTTCCCTGGAAGTCATGCGCCACGATTCGGCCCTGATGCGCCCCGGCAAACCTTTTATTTTCACCAATTGCATGACCGGCGAAGGCATTCAGGAACTGGTCGGATTAATACGCGATATGGCACTGTTCGACCGGATATCCCAAAAAGAAGCAGAGGAGATGAAACAATGAATGATTTTATCCATTGCAAGGAACTAAAGCCCTACCAGGCACCCACCCAGGCTATGCGTATGGGAGCACCGGGCAAATTCGGTTTACTGGACCTGGTTTTCGAACTTGACGAAAACCGGAAATCCATCATGCGGCATTGGGAACGGCGGGCCCCTCTGATTGTCCAGCAAGAACTGTATTTTGATGAAAGCATGCCCGAAATGCCCTGTGTCTATATCCTCTCGGCAGGAGGACCGAACGTAGACGGCGACCGGTATGAAAACCGGTTTACCATCCGAAAGGATGCCTATGCTTTCATATCGACAGGGGCTGCCACAAAAATTGCCGAAATGAAACACAACTTCTCAGGCCTGAAACAAACGTTCACCCTGGAAGAAAATGCGTACCTCGAATACATTCCGGAAGCCACAATCCCCTGCCGCAACAGCCGTTATGCCACCAATACGGACATTGTTATCCATCCGTCAGCCACCCTGTTTTATTCGGAGATATATACAGGAGGCCGAAAATACTATCAGGACGGGGAACTGTTCGTATACGACCTGTTGTCTGTCTGTACCCAGGCACGCCGGCCGGAAGGGACTCTCCTGTTCCGCGAAAAGATGGTTGCGGCACCCAAAGAAAAAACGGTCCGGGGCATTGGCATAATGCATCATTACGATATACTGGGCAATGTCATTGTACTCACGCCACCTCAGGATGCCACACAAATCTATGCCCAAACCCAGGTATTCATCAACAGGCATCCCCATCTGGCTGCAGGAATCAGTTACCTGCCCAATGAATGCGGACTAATATTCAAAGTATTGGGGGAAGAAACTCAGCCGGTAAAAAAAACAATCCGCGAATTTGCTTCCATTGTCCGGATGCAAATCAAAGGCAAGCCTTTACCGGAAGAGTTTATCTGGAAATAATTTCAAAAATTCATAAACCATGGAAACAACAACTACTACCAAATTACCGGCCATATTCTCATCTGGTTTCCTTAACCTCTTCCTGAAAGGAGCCGGCCAAGTCATGTTTCAAGGAAATGCCTGGACTGGAATTTTCTTCCTGGCCGGAATTTTTTACGGAGCCTACACGGCCCGCATGCCGGCAGTTGCCTGGGGGGCTGTTGCCGGAGCTTTCATGTCAACCATTACCGGTTATCTATTGAAATATCCGGCCGAAAAAGGACTAAACGGACTTTGGGGATTTAACGGCATATTGGTAGGATGCGCCTTGCCTACTTTTCTGGGAAATGTGCCCCTGATGTGGCTGGCTATTGTCATTTTCTCATCCATGACCACCTGGGTCATGACGGGCCTGAACGACCTGCTGGCCCCTTATAAAGTCAGTTCTTTTACGTTTCCTTTTGTCCTGATCACCTGGCTTGTCCTGATGGCCTCCCGCCTTATGCACGCTCTTCCGGACTCCGGTTTAGGTGCTCCCGAATTACCGGGCCATTTTTCCACTACGTTCAACGCCAGCTTTAAAGACCTGCTCATCTACTGGCTATCCGGAATCAGCCAGGTCTTTCTGATCAATTCATGGGTAACCGGCCTGCTTTTTTTAATCGGATTATTCATCAGTAACCGCTGGGCGGCACTCTGGGCGGCCGCCGGTTCGGCATTCGCCCTGTGCATAGCCATCCTCTATCAATGCAACGGAGAAGATATTGCCAACGGACTATTCGGATTCAGTCCCGTATTAACGGCCATTGCCTTGGGTACCACTTTTTATCACGTCAACTGGCGAACTGCCATATGGACCCTACTGGGCATCTTTGCTACCGTCTTCATCCAGGCCGGCATGGACACCTTCTTTGCCCCCATCGGCATCCCGACCCTCACCGGACCATTTTGTGTCGCTACCTGGTTATTTCTCTGGCCACACTTGAAAATAGATAAAAAAATCCTGCAGCAAGGCTAAAAAATGACGGCTACACATCAGCAATATAACATGGATACCATGCCTCTCCGGTGGAGGCACATAAAAATACTGATCATCGCTTCTGCCGGACAATTTTTCGGCGGAGCACTGGCAGTGTTAGTCAGTGTTATCGCCCCCCTGATAGCCATAACCCACCATCCCGGATTATCTTCGTGGCTGCAAGGCTTTATCTTCTCTTCAAGCTTGACGGGCATCATGGCCGGCTCGTTGGTTATCGGCCATTTCAGCGATAAATACGGCTATCTGCTTTTCTTCCGGCTGTGTCCTTTGCTGATTGCCGCAGCCTCCCTGTGGATTTTCTTCAGCCATTCCATTGCCGTACTCACCCTGAATCTGCTGATTGTCGGATTTTGCATCGGCGGTTCCTACGCCCTGGATCCTTCTTATGTATCGGAAATCATGCCTAAAAAATGGCAAAGGACCATGTTAGGCATATCCAAAGCAACCTCCGCCCTGGGGAACACATCCATGATTCTCATTGCCTGGTATGTACTGAAAACCTATCCCGACCCAGAACTCTGGAACCGGCTTTTTTTATTCCTCACCCTTCTGGCAACCATTACTTTCGGTGCCCGTTTCTGGTTTGTTGAAAGTCCCGGATGGCTCGCCCTGCACGGTAAAACACAAGAAGCAGAAAAAAACGTCAGACATTTTCTGGGACAGGATGTATACATCGGGGAATTGGCCCATAAAAAACAATTGACTCCCCAACCTCAGAGTAATACTAAAAATATATTCGGCAAAAGCAACCTCAGACGGCTCATTCTGAGCGGTATTCCCTGGGGATGCGAAGGCATGGGAGTATATGGGATCGGAATATTCACACCTACCCTACTGATGACGCTGGGATTAATTCAAAACAGCTCCGACCCACTGACTCAAACGATTGAATCTTTCCGGTTCACCTTTTATATCGACCTGTTTATCATACTGGGTTTTATTTCAGGACTGACAGTCGTCAGCAAACTGGACATCATCCGGACACAAACTCTGGGCTTTTTTATTTGTGCCGCCGGTCTCACTGTCACACTTTTGGGTTATCTTTACCAAGCCTCTGCGGGGATCATCTTAAGCGGCTTTCTCTTATTTGAATTAGCTCTGAATGCCGGCCCCCATCTGTCCACCTTCGAACTTCCCAGCCGTATTTACAGTTTAGAGGAAAGAGCAGGGGGAGAAGGGGTAGCCTCCGCTTTAGGCAAACTGGGTGCCATTATAGCCACCTTTATCATCCCGCTCCTCTTAAAAGCAGGAGGCGGAACGCTGGTGCTCGCCGTAGCCATTGCTGTCCTGTTGACAGGAGGCGTAATAACCATCCTGACCGGACCTAAAGTAATAAACAGAAAAGAATGATATTTTTTAACCACAAAAATTTAAAACAATGTTCAAAGCGATGTTAATTGCCGGGGCAGGCGGCTTTATCGGAACCTGTCTTCGTTTTCTGGTCGGGAAACTGGCCCATTATATGACAGCTTCACCTTTCCCGTGGGGCACCTTTGCCGTAAACATAATCGGTAGTTTTGTTATTGGCATTTTCTTCGGTATGGCAGAAAAAACCCATCTCATCTCTACCCAGATGAACATTTTCCTGATTACCGGATTCTGCGGCGGATTCACCACCTTTTCTTCCTTTGCGGACGACATGTTTCTGCTGATGCAAAACAAACATTGGGGATATTTTTCCGCCTACCTTATCCTGAGTATCGTGTTAGGCATCGTCTTGGTATGGCTGGGGCGCAGCCTGGTAAAACCGGCATAATGCCTCCTGTCTTTTTCAGCCTCCGGCTATGATGTCCGGGGGCATTTTCCAACCGGAAAACTCCATTTACAAGGCCGAACAATATTCATACAATGCTTTGTAAAAAGGATGTCGCGTAAGAGTAGCCACATCCCCGAAAATCAGTAATTTCATCCGCGCACGGGTCATGGCTACATTCATCCGGCGCACATCACCCAAAAAACCTATGCGTCCCTGCTCATTCGCCCGGACCAAACTGATCAAAATAACATCCCTTTCCTGGCCTTGAAATCCGTCCACCGTATGCACTGAAATCAAATGACGGAAAGGCCTGAAAAATACATCTTTTTTTAACAAACTACGGAGATAATACACCTGTGCCCGATAAGGTGAAATAAGGCCGAAATCAATCTGTTCATCCAGAATACGGGCACTCCCGATGCATTCCATATAATCCTTTAATTGCCGGATGAGCAATTCAGCCTCCCCTGTATTGAAACGTCCGGTCCCTTCCCCTGTACACTTTTCATCAAATTCAAAATCAGTCGTATCTATCCAGCATACAGCCGTATCAAAATCCAGAATTCCCCGGCCATGCACTTCCGCAGCAGCCTGCAATTCATCATGGTAAAACCAGTGGGAAGAAAAACGCATGATATCGTCGTTCATCCGGTATTGAATATTCAGCAAAGAAACCACATCCGGTTGAGAGACTGCCACTTTTTCGAGTAATGTCTTTCCCAGGCCGCCCCGTAAAGCCTCAGGACATTTCACAGTAGGAGGCAACTGACAATGGTCTCCGGCCAGAATGACCCGGTCTGCCCTACCTATGGGAATCCAGCAGGCAGCTTCGAGGGCTTGTGCAGCTTCATCTATAAACAGGGAAGAAAAACGCTTTTTTTCCAGAAGCCGGTTTGCAGAACCGACCAAAGTACAGGCAATTACCCTCGCCTCAGCAAACAATCCGGCATCAATCCTGATTTCCAGTTCCTGAATCCTCAGGTTTAATTTCGATAAATGATTACGCATACTTTCCCGTTCACTCCGCCCGCCTTTACGCAATCGTCCGAGCATCTCCCGGACTGCTTTCCGCAAAGTCCATAATTCAGGATAATCCGGATGAGCCTCAAAACGACGTTCATAAGTAAAAGCCAGCATTTTATCGTTCACCCGAGTGGGATTCCCAATCCGTAATACATTTATTCCCCGGTCCGTCAGTTTCTCGGAAATCCAGTCCACCGCCGTATTACTCTGGGCACAAACCATGACCTGTGCCTCCCTGTGTAAAGTTTCAAAAATAGCCTCCACCAGGGTGGTGGTCTTTCCTGTCCCCGGCGGGCCGTGAACAACAGCCACCTCCTTTACAGCCAGCACCTGATTCACAGCATCTTGCTGGGACGGATTAAGCCACGGGAAAGAAAGGGGACGCAAATCCCTTTTCAAAGCCGGACGATTTCCGGACAACACCTCCCGTAAATGGGCAAGGCGGCCTTCCGTCGTCTCCATAACTTCCTGCAAAGCGGAAAACATCACTTTGTAAGAAGTATCATCAAAATACAATTGTACCCCTAAATCGACAGTTGTGTTCAACTCCGCCAAAACATGCGGTCCCGGCAAGACAACAACCATTTTATTGTCCCGGACATAACTCACCACTGCCGGAAAATTGAAATAACGGACACTCCCATCGCCAAGCAACCGGAAAAAACATACCGGACGCCCGTATTCAAACACATGTTCCGTCTCATCCGCCTTGCTCCGGCAGACTTCTGCCGTAAACTGATTCAAAGAATTATAGCGGCTCCCTCCGGCATGAACCGGATACCAACACATTCCCTGCCGGATTCGACGCTCTATGCCCTGTTGCTCAAGCTGCTGCCTGTACAATTCCTTCTCATACTCATATTCTTTCTGCAACAACTCCCTCTGCTTCCGTAAATCACTTCCTGAAACCTGTCCTTTCCCTTGCATCTTTCTTCAATTTAAGGAAACAAAAACAATATCCCCCGACAGTAACATCATTGCCGGCTCTGCAACAAAATTCCTGAAAACAAAAATCCCTTCAAACCTAATATTCAGGCCTGTCTAAAATACGAAAGGCTATATCCAGATATTCTCTTATATCCGTGGTCACTTCCCGCTCATACACATCACTACGCCGATGGCCGAGACGCACTACAATTGCCTGCCGTTGGGGAATCATGAAAACATACTGGCCTCCCAATCCCCGGAAAGCAGGAAAGTGCATGCCCCCATAATGCATAATCCAAATCTGGAAGCCATAATAATCCAAAGACCCGTCCCCAAACTCATTCTCTAAATAAGAAGCGGGAGAAATCGCTTCCTGTAAATAAGCGGGAGAAATCACCTGCCTGCCGTTCCAACTCCCATGATGCAGAACCAGACGGGCCAAATGGGCCAAATCACGGGCTGTCGTATTGAAACAACAATAGGTCTTCTCATCGCCCCCCTCCCTATCCAGGTTCCACAAAGCACTCCGACAGGCCTGGATGGGTTGCCACAACTTCTCCTGTGCATATTCACTAATCGTCAAGGGAATATATCCCCCTGCCGGCCCCGGCTCCTTCCCCCGGTCACTCCGGTTCAAAGCCGCCTCCAACACAAAAGCAAGCAACTGGGTATCTCCGCTCTTATAAGAATACCGCCTCCCCGGCTCTTCCACCACTTCCAGCCCCATAATCAATTCCCGGATATTATCCCCGTAATACGCCTGGGTCGTTTTAGAAATCAATGCCGTATAAGCTTCATCCCAATTCAGACCGGAACTCATCGTCAGTAAATTCCGGACTGTTATTTTATCGCCCTCCCGAAATTCCGGCAAATACTTACTGACCTTATCATCCAGGCTTTCAATATACCCCTCGTCACAGGCAATACCCACCAACAACCCTACAATACTTTTGGTAGCGGAAAATATATTGGAAAGTTTCCCAGGTTCCCAGCCGTCCCGGTATTCTTCATACAAAACACTATCCTGGCGAATCACCAGAAAAGCCACCGTCCCGTATTGCTTCAAAAAAGCATCTTCCTCCGGAGTCATTTCATAATCATTGAATCCCTTTGCTTCAGGAAAATCCCAACAGGAATCTGCCTTTTCAACCACATGCGAAGCAAAAATATAAGTATCCGTAATATCCGGATACCAATGAATCAAAGCCTCCCGCATATACACCGGTAAGCATAGAAAAAACAAGGCAATCAATGCCAGAATAGCTGAACCGGTTTTTATCCGCTTGTTTTTCACTCTAAATCTCCTTTCCTGAATCACTGTGCTTCCACACATCGTCTTAAATCCTGGGTCGTCAGACGTTCCGGCAAAAATTTAGTCACATCTCCGCCATTCATGTATATATTGCGCACAATCGTCGAACTGACAAAAGTATGAATCGTTGAAGTCAGGATAAAAACTGTTTCAATCCGCCCATCCATGGCACGATTGGCTTGTCCCACCGCCCGTTCATATTCAAAATCGGCGGCAGTACGCAACCCGCGGATAATGATATGCGAATTTACCCGTTCACAAAAATCCACCGTCAATCCGGAATAAGGCTCCACAGATACCCGGTCAGTATCCTCAAAAGCTTTCTTAATCAGACGGATACGGCAATCAGTACTCAAAAACTCTTTTTTTACCGGATTCAATCCTACTGCAATAATAATCTTGTCAAACAACTTCAATCCTCTTCTGACAATCTCTTCATGTCCTATGGTAAAAGGATCAAATGACCCCGGGAATACTGCTATTTTTTCCATAATTATTTATTCTCTAAAGCGCCTTGCTGAAAGCCATCCGGCTCCTTTGCACCCCAAAACGCCCACTTGCTTCCAACAAAACAGATTACAAACATAGCTAAACTAACATTAGAATTAAAAGAAAACACTAAAAATATTCCGTTTTTATTATGATTTAAAAGCAAATTACTTTTTTCACAAACAAATAATGATTTTTTTCCACAATTTCTTGTTATTTTATTAGACGGTATCATTTTAATTTAATAGTTTTGTACAAACCAAAAAAAATACCAAAACAAACACTGAAATTATGGCACAAAAATTATTAATCAGAGACCTTACCTTGAGAGACGGACAGCAATCTTCTTTTGCCACCCGTATGACTCAAAACCAGATCGACAGAGTGTTACCATTCTATAAAAATGCCAATTTCTATGCCATGGAAGTTTGGGGAGGCGCAGTACCCGATTCTGTCATGCGCTACCTGAACGAAAACCCGTGGACCAGATTGGAAAAAATCAAAGCTGCAGTAGGCGATGTTTCCAAACTGACCGCCCTTTCCAGAGGCCGGAACTTATTCGGATATGCACCTTACACAGATGAAATCATCGAAGGATTCAGCAAAAACGCCATCGCTTCCGGACTGGGGATTATGCGTATTTTCGATGCCTTAAACGATGTCAACAACGTAAAATCCACCATCAAATACGTAAAGAAATACGGTGGAATAGCCGACTGTGCAGTATGCTACACCATTGACCCGAAATATCCGGCACTAAGTTTCTGGGATAAATTAAAAGGCAAGAAAAACCCGGCTCCGGTCTTTACCAATGAGTACTTTTTAGACAAAGCCAAACAAATGGCCGCACTGGGAGCAGATATGATAACCATAAAAGACATGAGCGGTTTGATTCAGCCTTCACGGATTGCGGAATTAGTACCCTTATTCAAACAAAACCTTTCTATCCCTGTAGATTTCCATACCCATTGTACACCCGGTTATGGCCTCGGCGCAGTATTAATGGCTATCCTGAAAGGAGTAGACATCGTTGATACCAATATCTGGAACTTTGCAGGCGGTACGGGAGCTCCCGCAATAGAGCTGGTTTACATTTTCTGCCAGAAACTGGGCGTGGAACTCGACATCAACATGGAAGCCGTAGCCCAAATCAACCAGGAATTATTCAATATCCGCAAAGAACTGGAAGCCTACGATGCAACCAAACAATTCCCGAATCCTTTCAATCCGTTGACAGACACTTTACCCGCCGACATCGACAAAGAATTTGACAAAGCCATCGAAGCAGCCAAAGCAAACAACGAGGAAGCCTTACTGAATGCCTGTCATGCCATCGAGGCTTACTTCAACTTCCCCAAACCGAACGAACTGGTAAAAAAAGCGGAAGTACCCGGAGGAATGTACAGCAACATGGTGGCCCAGTTGAAACAATTGAATTCTATGGATATTCTGGAAAAAGCCATGGAACTGATTCCGACTGTACGTTTAGCTGCCGGTCTGCCTCCGTTAGTAACTCCGACCAGCCAAATCGTAGGTGCCCAGGCTGTAAACTGTGCCCTTGACATCAAAGCCGGCAAACCGATGTACAGCAATGTTTCCAATCAGTTTGTCAACCTTGTAAAAGGAGAATACGGAAAAACACCGGTACCTGTAAACCCGGAATTCCGCCTGAAAATTGCCGGAACCCGCGAGGAAATTCCTTACGACATGAGCAAATACCAGATGCAGCCTAATCCCGAATTGCCGGAAGCAGGCGGAGTGAAACTGGCAGCCAATGAAAAAGAAGTTCTGTTGCTGGAATTGTTCCCCCAGGTTGCCAAAAACTTCCTTACAAAACAAAAGGTAGAAGCTTATGAAGCCCAACACAAGGAAGAATCAAAAGCACAACAAACAAACGTTGAGGAAAAAGCAGAACCGATTACCGGCAAAACAGTGAAAGCTCCTATGCCGGGATGCGTGCTCCGCTTCACGGTAAAACCGGGAGATTCGGTTACCAAAGGCCAGACAGTAGTTATCCTCGAAGCCATGAAGATGGAAAACAGCATTGCATCTGAATATGCCGGTACGGTAAAACGTCTGCTGGTAAAAGAAGGAGCAAACGTTGCAGCCGATGTTCCGATGATTGAAATCGAGATTTAAACAACAGCAGTATAAACCCAGAAGCGGAGGTCAAACACCTCCGCTTTTTTATTCTTCCCATTCTTCACACAAAATAAATCTGCCCCCAATTCATAATTTATAAATATATTCATTATTTTTGGTTAGCAGAAAGTAACTATATGGAAAAAATTTTAGAAGAATTAGCAGTAAACTTTCCCGGCAACGAAGATTTAATCCAGGTCTACCGGGATTGGTATGACACCCGGGCATTAAAAGAGTTGGTAAATGAACTGGACCGCTATGAACCGGACTGGAACAAAGAAAAAGAATTAGGGAGCTGGGCCGCGGAATTTATTCTGGACATTTTGCAGGAAAAAGAAGAACAATGGGAAGAAATGACCACTGAAGAACGAAAAAAATATTTCCAGGATATATTGGATGAACGGTATGAAGATTTTCGCTGCAGCCACCAATTTGCACGACTGACTAACATCACCTTACGCCTGCAGGACGGAGAAAATCCGGAAACCATTCTGACAGAAACCGATGAAAAAATCATGTTTCCAAAACCTTAAATTAAATATCCTTCCTTTCTTATGATTATAGATACCGGAAATATACTGTTAATCGGAGCTGTGCTCTTATTTTTTAGTGTCATAGCCGGAAAAGCAGGCTTCCGGTTCGGCGTACCGGTATTGCTCCTCTTCCTTGGAGTCGGCATGTTATTCGGAAGCGACGGTCTGGGAATCCAGTTCAACAATCCCCAAAGTGCCCAGTTCATCGGAATGATTGCCCTAAGCATCATCCTGTTCTCAGGCGGGATGGACACCAAATATTCGGAAATCAAGCCCGTACTCGGTCAGGGAATTATTTTAGCTACCCTGGGAGTCGCACTCACTACTTTAATCACCGGAGCTTTCATTTTCGGAATTACCGGTATTTTTTCCGATTACTCCACCCTGACTTTTATCGAATCATTGCTCATGGCTGCAGTAATGTCATCTACCGATTCTGCTTCCGTATTTTCTATCCTCAGAAGCAAAAAACAAGGGTTAAAAGAACAGCTTCGTCCGATGTTAGAACTGGAAAGCGGAAGTAATGACCCGATGGCTTACATGCTGACCCTTTTGCTGATACAAATCATCCGCACTCCTGCCGGGGATATCAATTTATGGTATTCCGCCGGCCTTTTTGTTATTCAGATGGGAGTCGGAGCCTTAGCTGGGTATGTTCTGGGACGTATTGCCGTATGGATGATGAACCGTCTCAACGTAGATAACCAATCTCTCTACCCGATTCTTTTACTGGCCTGCGTATTCTTTATATTTTCCATCACCGAAACCATAAAAGGGAACGGATATCTGGCCGTCTACATTGCCGGCTTAGTTGTCGGTAACCATAAAATACAACATAAAAAAAGTACCATGACCTTCTTCGACGGCTTCACCTGGTTATTTCAGATCGTCATGTTCCTTACCCTCGGACTATTGGTCAATCCCAGTGACCTGTTGCCCATAGCCGGCCTGGGCTTACTGATCGGTATATTCATGATATTGCTGGCCCGTCCGTTAAGTGTTTTTCTTTGCTTAGCCCCTTTTCACACAATGTCTTCAAAAGCCAAATTATACGTTTCCTGGGTCGGTTTAAGGGGAGCCGTACCTATTATCTTTGCCACCTATCCCCTGATTGCCGAGATACAATATGCTAGTCTCATCTTCAATGTAGTCTTTTTCATTACCATCGTGTCCCTCATCCTGCAAGGCACCACCGTCAGTTATATGGCTGGTCTGCTGGGCCTGGCAGAAGAAGAAAAAAACAAGGCCAACAATTTCGGAGTGGAATTACCAGAAGAAATCAAATCGGCGATGACAGAAATCGAGGTCTCCGCCGGATTGCTGAAAAAAGGAAATCATCTGATGGATTTAACCCTTCCGGATAATACTCTGGTCGTAATGGTTAAACGCGATATGAAGTTCTTTATTCCAAGGGGAAAAACCATATTAAAAACAGGGGATAAACTCCTGGTCATTACTGACAACGACGAAGAATTACTTCATACCTATCAGGAATTGGGGATTCATGACTACAGATTTGAAAAAAACGTATGAGAAGATTCTTCCTTTTAGGTGCATTCATATCAGGCCTGCTTTTTACTTCATGCAGCAGCCATAAACACCTCACTCAAAGTCAGACAGCCCGGTTATCCCAACAACTCGGATTCAAAATCACCAAAAAAGACAACCTCCGCCTTTATACCGAAGCCGCTGCCTGGATAGGCACTCCTTACCGTTACGGAGGCACAACCAAAAAAGGCGTTGACTGTTCGGGTCTGGTTTCTCAAATCTATAAACAGGTCTACCGCAAACCACTGGAAAGGTCCGCAGCCAGAATGGCAGAAAAGAATTGCCGCAGGACCACCAAAGGAAACCTCAAAGCAGGCGACCTTGTATTTTTCAATACTTCCAAAAACAAAAGAGGAATCAACCACGTCGGTATATTCCTTAAATCAGGCCACTTCCTTCATGCCTCCACCTCCCGAGGAGTGATTGTAAGCCACCTGCAAGAAGACTACTACCGCAAAGCCTGGAAATACGGAGGAAAGGTCAAATGACAGCCTGCTGCAACCTACTTCCGGTTGTTCTAAATATACTGTTCCAGAATTTGCCTCAATTGATGTGCCGGCAATGCTCCGCTCTGACGCCAGATTACCCTCCCGCCTTTAAACAAAATCAAAGTGGGAACAGATTGTACCTGATAAAAACCGACATTCCGGCGGTTGCCCGGTTGGTCTATATCCACCTTTAAAATCTTCAGACGGTCGCCCAACTGCCTCTTCAACTCTTCCAACACCGGATGCATCATTTTACAAGGACCGCACCAGGTAGCAAAATAATCAACTAAAACAGGGGTAGTTCCCTGAATAATATCCTCAAACTTATCCATACCATTCCCGATTAACATTTCATGGCAGTCCGGTCTCTTCCTGCCTTAAACAGATACGCAAAAACCTTTTATCCGGTTACGTTCTTCCTGTTACAGGTCCGAACCATGAATCCTGAGGGTATAATCCGAAGCAAAATTCACCACGAAAAAACCCCGGTTTTCCTTTCCCAGGCTATGTTCCATCTGGCCGAAACGGAATCTCGAAAAACTGCCGTCCCAAGGGCAAGAAGATAAAGCTTCCAGCGCGCGTTCCCGGTATTGCGCTGCCAACCCGATAAAATACATACCCATATCAAAAGCCTTATACACCAAACTACCGGGTTCCGTATGGAAATATAAACGATATTTCTCCGCCAGACGACGTGCCGGTTCCGCCGCATAATCAACGTAACTATAGGTAAACAACTTCGTATTCAACTTATAAAAAGTCTCATGGTCCACAGAAGAAAAAGTCTGCCATTCAGGCAACCCCACCACAGTAATACGGTAACCGTCCGTTAAAGTAGAAATCAAAGGCAATACTTTGCTCACCTCCGTTTCCTTCACAGTCGGCAATATCAGGATATTCTCCCGGTCCGGCAACAACCTGTACCGCAAAGAATCCAAAAGGATCTCTTCCGCAGCCCAATATAAAGTGCCCACGCCTTCTACCTGTCCCAGTCTGTCTTTAAACAATTGCTTCTCCGGACTGTCGGAAGCATCTTCTCCATAAATACAGAGCTGAACAACATTAGCATGAAGCACCTGCCTTGAAGTCCATTCAGCCATTTCCTCCGCCAAACTATTCAAAGAAGCATTCACCTGCACAAAATTGGGATATGTGTTGAAATGCTCGGCACGGGAAGACAAAGGATAAATCAAAGGTATATTCTTATTTTCCAGATTATCGGCCAAAGCTTTATATTCCGAACCATACACCGGTCCCAGGACCAAATCCGGTTGCCATTCATTCAACCTCCTGGCTAACTGACAAGATTTCTCCACATTCCGCTCCGTATCAAAAACATGCAAATCAATCTTATATCCCTTGTTCTTCAAACTGTCTACGGCTAACAATACCCCTTCGTAGAAACTGATAAATTGCTCCGAACGACTTGAAATCGTCACCGATTGTCCGGGCTGCAAACTATCCGGATAGGAGGGGTATTCCCCCGCAGACAAAGGCAACAAAAGGGCTATCTTTACATAGGAAGCCGAGGGCAAACCAACCACCGGCAAATCATTCCGCACATCCTCCTGACGACGGTCCACTTCTATCCACGTTGCCGAATCAGCCGGCAATCCCTCCTCCTTCTTTTGTTCCCGGCCGGTAAATTCCGCACCGGAGTCGCTGATTCGGAGCCAATCCTCTTTTTTCTCTTCCTCCTTTCTCAATACCGGCCTGGTTCCCACCTGTTTCCCCCCCTCTCCGGAAGCCACGTCCTGACCGGCAGCACCCAAAGGAATTCTGACAACAGCCCCCACAGCCAAAGGCTCATTATGCGAATACTCCGGATTGTATTTCAACAACTCCTTCGGTTTTAAATTAAAACGACGGGCTATAGAATAAATGGTTTCCCCCCTTTCCACCCGATGCCAGGAATACTTATTATCCTGTTGTACACCAGATTCCACAAAAGGGATTTTCAACACTTCATACAAAGAAAGATTATCATCCTTTTTATCATTCATCGCCTTTACTTCCTCCAGACTTACCCCATAAGCCTTACACAACGAAAACAAAGTCTGGCCGGGCTGCACAGTATGCAAATAATAACTCTTTCCCCGGATTACTACGACATCCGCAGATTTTTGAATAGTAACATTCTGGCCGGCAACCGCCAGCGCAAAACATAACAGCACAAACAAAAATATCAACCTTTGCATAAGCCTCCTCCTGAATTATCCAAATTTATCATCAGCCATTTGACCGATTAAATGGCAAATTTAGGAATAAAGTAATAGATAATTTAAAAATCTAAGTTATTTTTGCACAACATGAATCCGGAGAAATTTTAAATGAATTTACGGCACCTTTCATCTTTGGTCTACAGGAGGATAAAAGATGATTCCGGAACCGTAAATCAAAAATAAATTTATGAGCAAACTAAAATTTTTTCTGTTAAACCTGGCCGTCGCCCTCCTGCTGGTAACCGGCATAAGCATATATGTACTCCATTGGCTGAAGGACTATACCCGGCACAATATTTCCATAGCTGTCCCCTCCTTTATCAACCTTACGGAAGAAGAAGCCCATGAACTGGCCTCCGGCCATCACCTCAGGGTTCTGGTGATAGATTCTTTATACGACGCCACCGCCAAACCAGGGGCCGTTGTCGAACAATCGCCGGCTATCGGTTCGCCGGTGAAAGAAAACCGGCTGATTCACCTGACGCTGAATGCCAGGAATCCGGAAAAAATCAGTTTCCCCAACCTGAAAAATGCAGCCTATCGGCAGACCATACAAACGCTGGAAACAAAAGGATTCCGTATCGGAAGAATCAGTTATGAACCTTCGGAATACAAAAATCTGGTACTCCGTTTCCAACACCAAGGGAAAGCCATCCAGGCCGGAGAACTCCTCAGAAAAGGAGCAATTATCGATATCGTATTGGGAAGCGGATATGAAAATAATTTCGTTTACATCCCCCAGCTCAGAGGAAGAACTTTAAAAGAAGCTGTCCAACTGATCAGAAACGCCTACCTGAATATCGAAAAAGTGATTCCGGACGGCAGCATCACCACACGCACCGATTCCCTCAGGGCATTTATCTACGAACAATATCCCGCAAGCGGACAAATCCAGGCAGGCAGTTTCATCAGGTTATATACCACCTTGAAACAAGAAAAGTTTACTGTGTCAGACTCTTTAATGGTCACAGAATAACCTTATAAAGTTGTCAGATGTTAGAAGAAATTGACGAAGAGGAACTGCTCGAAGAAGAGGACGAAGAAAATCCACCGACACCGGAAATGTACGAGCACCATCGGATAGAAGCCGATAGCGGGCAAAATTTACTCCGTGTCGATAAATTTCTGATGACCCGGCTTCCCCATGCATCCCGGACCAAAATCCAGGAAGCAGCAGAAACCGGAAATATATTAGTCAACGGCAAAGTTGTAAAATCCAGCTACAAGGTAAAACCCCAGGACATCGTTTCGGTTGTCATGTCCTACCCCAAACGGGAACTTGAGATTATCCCCGAAAATATTCCCCTGAATATCGTTTATGAGGACGAACAACTCCTGGTCGTAAACAAACCCGCCGGAATGGTAGTCCATCCCTCCTACGGCCACTACACGGGAACCCTTGTAAACGCCCTGGCATGGCACCTGAAAGACAATCCTTTATTTAAAGACAACCATGACCCGCGTCCCGGATTAGTCCACCGGATTGACAAAGATACTTCCGGATTATTGGTGATTGCCAAAACCGAAAAAGCCAAAACCCATCTGGCAGCCCAGTTTTTCCATAAAACCTCCGACCGGCAGTATGTTGCTGTCTGCTGGGGAAACCTGGAAGACGACAAAGGAACCATCACTGGTCACATCGGCCGGAACCTGACCAACCGGAAAGTAATGGCCTGCTTCCCCGACGGAAGCCACGGCAAACACGCCGTCACCCATTACCGGGTTATAGAAAGATTAAGCTATGTAAACGTCGTGGAATGCATTCTGGAAACCGGCCGGACCCATCAAATCCGGGCACATTTCAAATACATCAAACACCCCCTGTTCAACGACAAAGAGTACGGCGGAAACGAAATCCTCAAAGGCACTACTTTTGCCAAATACAAACAATTCGTCAATAACTGTTTCGGCATTTGTCCCCGGCAGGCCCTCCATGCCAAAACCCTGGGATTTGAACATCCCACGACAGGAGAACGCCTCTCTTTCGACTCGGAAATTCCGGCAGATATGCAACAATTGATTGAAAAATGGAGGAATTACATCCGGGACAGGGAAGAATAAAATATCATTTTCAAGACATCCGGCCTTTATAATCTTCATAACCGAACTTCCGGACCAACCGAAAACCGGAAGAGGGCGAATAAATCATAATGGAAGGATGGGTTACTCCATTGAACATCGTAGTTTTCACCATCGTATAATGAATCATATCACGGAAAACAATGCGGTCGCCAACCTGCGGTTCCTTTCCTCCGTCAAATGCCCAATCACCGTAAAAATCTCCGGCAAGGCAACTATTTCCTCCCATCCGCCAACGTTTCTCACCTTCACCCGGTTCGTGAGCCCCCAGAATAACCGGTTTATAAGGCATCTCCAGGCAATCGGGCATATGGCAGGCAAAAGAAACATTCAGCATCAGGGTATTCACCCCGCCATTACTGACCTTATCCTCAACCGTGGCAACCAGACAACCGGTGTCCCAGGTAAATGCACTCCCCGGCTCTAAGATAACTCTCAAATGCGGGTAGCGGGCACGGAAATCCCGTAAAATCCGGATTAATTCATCTTCATCATAATCTTTATGAGTCATTAAATGACCGCCCCCCATATTCAGCCATTTCACCTGGGAAAAAAAGCGTCCGAAACGTTTTTCAACAGCTTCCAGTGTCCCCCGCAAATCAGCAGGACGAGACTCACACAAAGAATGGAAATGCAACCCTTCCACCCCTTCCGGCAACCGGGTCAAATCGGAAGACAGTATTCCCAATCGCGAAGACGGGCTTGCCGGATTATATAAATCCGTTTCCACCGTAGAAAATTCCGGATTAACCCGTAATCCGCACGACACCCCTGCTTTGCGGGCACGCCCACCGAAACGCTGGTACTGTCCTAAAGAGTTAAAAGTAATATGGCTGCTGTATCCCAGAATCTCATCAATCTCCCCTTCCGGATATACCGGAGCATAAGTGTGGGAAAGGCTTCCGTACTCTTCAAAAACAAGACGGGCCTCCGCCAGAGAACTGGCAGTGGCTCCGTCTGAATGTTTCCTGAGTTCGGGAAAGATACTCCACATGGCATTTGCCTTGAGAGCAACAATAATCTCCACACCGCTGGCCTGCCTGACTTTGTCAATCACGGCCAGATTATCATCCAATAAATCCCGGTGAAGCACATAAGCCGGAGAAGGTACGGCAGATAAATCCCAGTGATTCAGAACAACGTCCTTATTTATCATACCTCCAGGTCAAGGTCAAACTGTTCCACCCAAGGCAATCCCTGTTCTCCCAATTCGGCCAGGAAAGGATCCGGATCGAACTGCTCCACATTATAAACCCCGGCGCCTTTCCATAAACCCCGGACAAACATGGCTGCCCCTAATGCGGCCGGAACACCGGTAGTATAGCTAACCGCCTGGGTGCCGGTTTCCTTGAAAGCAGCTTCATGGTCACAGTTGTTATAGATATAATAAGTATGCTCTTCCCCGTCTTTTATTCCCCGGATACGACAACCGATAGACGTCTCTCCGTGATAATTGGAGCCCAACGATTTCGGATCCGGCAACACGGCTTTCAGGAATTGCAGAGGTACGATCTTCACTCCGTTATATTCCACCTCATCTATACGCGCCATTCCGATATTCTGGATAACCCGCAAATGAGTCAGATACTCCTGTCCGAAAGTCATCCAGAAACGGGCCCGCTTAATGGTCGGATAGTTCTTCACCAACGACTCCAACTCCTCATGATAAAGCAAATAAGAATCCCGTTCGCCAATATGGGGATAAGTCAGCATTTTATGAATCTCCAACGGACCGGTTTGCACCCAGCGCCCGTTTTCCCAGTAACGGCCATGCTGCGTAATCTCGCGAATATTGATTTCCGGATTGAAATTAGTAGCAAATGCCATCCCATGGTTTCCGGCATTACAATCCACAATATCCAGATAATGAATCTCATCAAAATAATGTTTGGCTGCATAAGCTGTAAAAATAGCCGATACACCCGGGTCAAACCCGCATCCCAAAATAGCAGTCAACCCTTTTTCCTTAAAACGGTCATGGTAAGCCCATTGCCAGCTATATTCAAAATGTGCCTCATCCTTCGGTTCATAATTGGCCGTATCCAGATAATTCACCCCACACTCCAGACAGGCCTCCATAATAGTCAGGTCCTGGTAAGGCAATGCCACATTAATCACAATCTCCGGCCGGAACGAACGCATCAATTGTACTAAGTCCGGCACACTGTCAGCGTCCACCTGTGCTGTTTGTATCCGATTGTCCCCGATTGCTGCAGCAATATCATCACATTTCGATTTCGTACGACTGGCCAGCATAATATCGGTAAAAACCTTATTTTTTGCCACTTTATGGGCTACGACGGTACCAACCCCTCCGGCACCGATAATTAAAACTCGAGACATCACAATCCTTTTTAAAGTTAATACAACGAGAACAAAGGTATAAATATTTTTGAAAAGTAACCAGGGGCAACCAGAATGTCTTTGCCACGACCGCCGGACTCTACTTCAGAATCTGCCCGCTAATCAGCAAAAGAGATAATTCGGATATTTTCGTCTGATAAATAGCAGAAACCTCCCGGTCTACAGCGTCAATATAACTTCTTTGAAACTCCCGGAATTCAATACCGGCCAGCTCTCTCAGTTTATACTTTTCTAAAGCGGCATCCAGATTGTCGAAAGCAACCAAAGCACTTTCCTGCTCGAAAGACACCATTTGCAGGTTATTCTCATACGTATTATAAAGTTGTGCCAAATCGGCTTTCATTTGCAACTCCGCCTCCTGATAGGAAAGGTCTGCTATCTCCATGTCCAGTCTGGCATTTTTTATCTTCCGGCGATTCTCCAGACGATTGAAAATATCCACACTCATCGAGAACCCCCAGTACGGGCCATTGGTACGGTTCAGGGATGTGGTGGATTCCGGTGCTTTAGTCCGGCTGTAATTATAACCTGTTCCAAAATCCAATTTCGGAAACAAAGCAGCCCGTGCAATTTTCATATCCAATTCCGACACCTTCTGGTCCCGCCGTCCAATCAATAACGTCGTATTCCAATGCAACATATCCTCCAACAAGCCCTTAAACTGCAAAGGAGCCCGCAAAACAATCGAATCTTCCACATAAGCCTGTTGCTGCAAATCGGCATTCATAATGGTATTTAAAGAAATATAAGCACTCCGGAGCAATTTCTTTTCTTTGATATAATTCGAACTGTCAGCATTCAGGTCCAATTTTGCCTGCCGGGCTTCCAGGCCGGACAACACCCCCAACACATATTTGTCTCGGGCTTCCGCATAACGGGCCTCCGAAAGCGACAACGAATGGCGCGCTGCATCCACTTTACTTTGCTGGCGAATCACATCATAATAATAAGAACTCACCTGCACAATCAAATTCTCGACAGCCATTTTCGTTTTTAACTCACCGATAGCCAGCATCTCTTTATAACGGGCATGGGTCATAAACATCTCCAACCCGTCAAACAACCGCCAGTTCAGAGCCACCCCTGCCGACAAAACATCCGACCTGGTATGATTCATAAAACGGTCTTCACCGTTATTCGTAACCTTACTGTCCGAAACAGTTTGTTTCTGTCCGGCACTGGCACTCACTGTGGGCAGAAAAGGGGCATAATTCACATTATTCTCCGCCTGAGATTCCTGGTGACGGATAATCTTAATAGAATAATTGGCATCCAATGCACGGACAATACAACTATCCAGCGTTATCCGGGACTGGGCAAAAAACTGCCCCGGCACAAACAAAGAAAAACAAAGAATGAAAAATAATAAACTACACTTATACATATATCCATTATTTTAATCCGTCAAACCGGCATACCGGTACACAACCCAGTCATTGTCAACACAGAATTTATTCCCGGTGTTCCTCTTCAACCAATCTTATTTTTTCAGAAGAAAGATAGGAATAGATAGCAGGAATCACAAACAACGACAAAAAAGTGGCGCAGACCATCCCTCCGACAACAGCAATACCCATAGCAACACGGCTTTCTGCTCCTGCACCCGTCGCAATAGCCATCGGCAATATTCCCAAAACCGTAGAAAGACTGGTCATTAAGATAGGGCGGAAACGAGCCACAGCCGCATTTTTCACAGCTTCCAGCATAGGTTCCCCCGTCGCTTTCCGCTGGTTGGCAAATTCCACAATCAAAATACCGTTTTTCGATACCAAACCTATCAGCATGATAATTCCGATCTGACTGAAAATATTCATGGTCTGATCAAAATACCATAAAGAAACCATGGCACCAATCAAAGCCAAAGGCACTGTAAACATGATAATCAAAGGGTCACGGAAACTCTCAAACTGAGCGGACAATACCAAATAAATAAAAATCAGGGCCAACACAAAAGCAAACATCAAACTGGACGAACTTTCCACAAAATCCTTGGAACTTCCCGACAAAGTGGTCTTAAAATTATCGTCAAGCACCTCTCCGGCAATCCGGTCCATCTCCTCCAAACCCTGGGAAATGGTTTTCCTCTTCGCCAAACCGGCCGATACGGTTGCCGATACAAAACGGTCATAGCGGTATAACTGGGGAGGCATGGAACTTTCCGCAGTAGTCACCAGATTATCCAAAGCAATTAAATCTCCGGCGGTATTCCGGACATAAATACTCTGCAAATCAGAAGGTTTATTCCGGTGCTCCCGGTCAATCTGGCTCAATATCTGATATTGCTTTCCGTTTAAAATAAAATACCCGACTCTTTGCTCACTCATCGTAAGCTGTAAAGTTTGGGCAATATTCTGCATCGAAACTCCCAATACCGCAGCTTTATCCCTGTCAATATGGATGGTCAGCTCAGGTTTCGTGAATTTCAGGTTTACATCGGCCACGGAAAACACCGGGCTCTTATTCACCTCTTCCATAAAACGGGGAATCACCCTTTTCAGGTCTTCCAGATTCTTCGCCTGAATGACATACTCCACCGGCAATCCCCCCCGTCTTCCTCCGAAAGTCTGCTGCTGTGACACCATAGTCCGGGCACCTGTAAACTGCCGGACCTGTACGGCCAGTTCATCCGCTATCTCCTGCTGGGTACGGCTGCGCTGTTCAGGATTCTTCAGCCACAGGTTCAGATTGGAACGGTTGGTATTCCCCCCTCCAATCATAGCGATTATCTTATCTTGTTCAGGCACATTCTCCTCCACATAGTCAGACAACTCATCGGCATAACGGCTCATATACTCAAAAGTGGCACCCTCCGGAGCCGTCGAGGTTATCCGGACATTGGAGCGGTCCTCCAACGGAGCCATTTCCGAAGGTATAGCCATCCACAATAACCAGATGGCTACAGCCGTACCGATAAGAATCAGGGGAGCTACCCACCTCACCCTCATAAAACGCTCCAATCCCCGGCGATACCCGTTAATCAGCCATTCAAAAAACGGTTCTGTCTTCCGGTAAAACCAATTATCCGTCACATTGCGGGTCAGCAATTTGGTCGAAATCATCGGCGTAAAAGTCAAAGCCACAAAAGAAGAAATAATCACCGCCCCCGTAATGACAATGCTGAACTCACGGAAAAGCCGTCCGGTCGTTCCTTGCAAAAACACAATAGGGAAGAATACAGCCACCAAAGCCACCGTTGTCGCTATGACGGCAAAAAATATCTCGTTCGAACCTTTAAAACCGGCCTCCATTGGCGACATCCCCTGTTCTATCTTGGTGTAAATATTCTCCATCACCACAATAGCATCATCCACCACCAAACCGATAGCCAGCACAATAGCCAGTAAAGTCAGAATATTAATGGTAAAACCCGCCAGATACATCACAAAAAAAGCACCGACCAAAGACACCGGTATAGCCAATACCGGTATGAGGGTAGTCCGCCAATTCCGCAAGAAAAGGAAAATAATCAGCACCACCAACACAAAAGCCTCCACAATTGTATCTTTTACCTCCCGAATGGAACTGCGGATAAAAACCGTATTATCAAATGCAACACCCGCTTCTATATCGTCCGGCAAGTCTTTCTGAAGGTCAGCCATCACACGGTAAGCCTGATCCACAATATCAATATAATTGGCTCCCGGCTGGGGAATAAGCACACAAGCCACCATGGGAACGCCGTTCCGCTTCATAATGGAACGCGTATCTTCGGCATCCACCTCAGCAATGCCAATATCCCGGAAACGGACCACTTTATCACCGTCTTCCCGGAGCACCAAATTATTAAAATCCTCTATGGTCATCAACCTTCCCAACGTACGGATAGTCAGTTCCGTATTCTCCCCTTCGATACGTCCGGAAGGCAATTCCACATTTTCCTTTGCCACTGCCGTCTGCACATCCATCGGAATAATCCCGTAAGCAGCCAATAAAGAGGGGTCCATCCTCAACCGGACGGAGTAACGCTTTTCACCCCAGATAGAGACACTGCTCACACCGGAGATCGTCTGCAAGCGCTCCTTATAATACTGGTCGGCATACATACTCAGGTCTATCAATGAACGCTGGTCACTTCTCAGAGAGACTCCGAAAATCGGCTGTGCATCCGCATCTGCCTTGCTGACCGTAGGTGCATCAATATCTTTGGGCAGCCTCCGCATGGCTCCGGAAACCTTATCCCGCACATCATTGGCGGCAGTCTCCAAGTCAACCTCCAATTCAAACTCCACAGTAATGAAACTTCGTCCATCCCGGCTTTGGCTTGTCAGGGAACGAATCCCCGGAATACCGTTAATGGCGGATTCCAAAGGTTCGGTAATCTGGGTTTCTATCACATCAGCATTTGCACCGGGAAAACTGGTCGACACCGAAATAATGGGTGGGTCCACACTGGGATAGTCGCGGACACCGAGAAATACCAGGCCGATACATCCGACCAGCATAAGGATGATATTCATGACCGTGGCAAATACCGGTCGTTTTATGCATGTTGATGATAAGCTCATTTCACAATAAAGAGTTATAGAATAAAAGTATCAAAATCACTTCCGTTACAGTTCCTTCAGGGTAACAGAAACACTCATCCCTTCCCGCAACTGCATTAATCCGCCCGTAAGGACCGTATCGCCGACACTGATACCGGAAATCACCTCCACATTTTTCTCATCCCGGCTTTCGGTCTCCACCGGCACACTGACCGCTTTCCCCTTCTTCACCACCCACAAACGTTTCCCGTCCATTTCAGGCACCACAGCCTCCGTCGGCACAGCTATAAACCGGTCCTTATTCCCGAAAACAATATGTCCTTTGGCAAACATACCCGGCATCAGTTCATGGTTTGCATTCCGGAAACGGGCCCGTAGTAAAATCATACGGGTTTTCATATCAATCAAAGGGTCCACAGCATACACCTGAGCCGAATAAAGTTTGTCGCTCCCCGTCACCCGAAACAATACCTCCCATCCTTTCAGCTGGTTGTCCGCATATCTCTCAGGAACATAAAACTCATACTTCAACACCGAATTATCCACAATTGTAGCTATTTTAGAACTGGGCTGCACATAACTTCCCTCACTCACATACCGGAATCCCATTTCCCCGTCAAAAGGAGCACGGATTTCTGTCCGGCCAATCTTCACTTTCAACAACTCAATGTCTGCCTCCAACATGTTGTAATCGGTCTGCAACTGGTCAAAAGCCTCACGACTGATGGACTCGCGCTTCAACAAAATACGCTGGCGTTCCAATTTTTCAGCCAATAACTTTTTCTGAAATTCCGAGCGGGTCAACTGAGCCTGCAAATCCGCATCATCCACCTTCAGTAACAATTGCCCCTTCCGGACAAAACTACCTTCCTGAAAATAAATTTTACGAACCTTACCTACAATCTCCGTCACCAGTTCCACTTCTTCATTCGCCAGCAAACTTCCATTCACCGGAATTCCATTGGACGATTTGGAATACTGGGCGACAATACCACTGACAGGTAAATTTCCTCTCCCTGCACTTCCCCCGCTGGTCCCTGCCTTGGTTTCATTTCCGTCTTTCCCCGACTTCGTGACCATAATCCATACAACCACTGCCACCAAAAGTACAATCCATAACAATTTCTTTCCTTTTCTATTCATATCTTCAAATACCAGAAAAAAAACAATATATTTAATTACATTAGACAAACCAAACACCTGAAAGTTTACCCCGCAAATGTTAACACTTTGTTAAAGCCGGCACTCCCGTCTGAATGCCCGATAAGTCAAAACGGATTTTCTCATACTCCTTTGTTTTTGCAATGCTACTCCGCCACAGTTATTCGGATATATACAGGCAGATGGTCACTGATCCCGCCGATATAACGAGGTCCCCGGTAAGTGGGAAACGGTCTGTAACCGAAATAAGCTTTGTCCTCTTCCAGCAAAAAAGAAGCAGAATAGACCTCCATACGTCGGCTTGCAAAACAAGTGTGTCCCTCATCGAGCAATCCGCCGGAAACGATGATATGGTCTATCGTCTGCCAGCGGCCTTTGTAACGGTAACTGCCGTAATTCTTTTTCAAAAGATAATATCCTGTATTATATAACTGACCGCTCTGTATTTTTTTATCCGGATTTTTAGTACCTAACACTTTTTGCGCAGGTGTATCGGCCTTTCCATTCAAATCCCCCATAATGATGACAGAAGCTTCAGGATTGACGCGGAAAAGAGAATCCACTTTCTGACGAACCACCGAAGCAGCCCTTTCCCTTTTCCATTCCGTTTGCTTTTCTCCCCCGAGCATAGAAGGGAAATGACAAACAAAAAAATGCAGGGTATCTGTCCGGAAAAGCATTTGGGCATAAAGCACATCCCGGGTAAAAATAGCTTTATTTTCAGGGAAAGGTACCTGCAAAAAATTCTCCTCCAGCACCTGCATCTCACTTCGGCGATAAAGCAAAGCCACGTCTATTCCGCGCTCATCAGGCGAATCCCGGTGAATAATGCCGTAACCTGCCTCCGCCAATGCCGTTTTACCTGTCAGCTCCTCCAATACTTTCCGGTTCTCCACTTCCGCCAATCCAACCGCCAAGGGCCAGTTTCCTCCGCCTACACTGTCCACCACCCGGGCTATACTCCTCAACTTACTGATATAACGGAGCTTTGTCCAATGCTTTATCCCCTGCGGAGTAAATTCATCATCCCGGGTAACCGAATCATCAAAGGTATCAAAAAGATTTTCGACATTATAAAACATAATCCGGTGGAACTGCTGGGCCTTTCCTATCCCGCACAAAGCAGCCAGTATAAACCAAAACACAAAACACTTCAGCATAACACCCCGCATTATAAAGTTTCCAAAGCCTTCAGTTTCAAATAATCTTCCCAGGACATCGTCTTAAAGGCATCACTTCCGATGTAATCCAACACCAGGCGACCCCGCTTCTCATCCAAATAATAATAAAGCCGTTCCAACAACTTCCCGTCTTCATCGAAAAAATAAATACCCGGAACTTTCAGCGTTTTCTCACTCAGAGCAATGGCCAACTGATGTAAATGGCCATTTGCAGGTCCGGCATTCGCAAAAGTATGGGTCATAAAAGTCAAGGTATCCCGGGCCTGCACATCCAATTGAAGACAATGAAAATACTTCCGGACTTCAGCAGCAACCAAAGAATCGGTAAATATCACCCGCTCCATCATCTTACTCGAATTACTCCAGGAAGCTTTCAGAAAAAGCAAAGTTTTCTTCCGCTGTGCTTGCCGTTCCGCCTCAAAATCCTTGAAATCCATCCAGGAAACCGAATCCGGAGCAGGTCCGTCCTTTACCGCCCCGGTCCCGAAAACACGGTCAAAATCAGTCAAAAAACGGTCCAGTTCCGCAACCTGCCACACATTTTCCGTAAAGTAAACCAAAAGCCCCTGCATTTTCCGGACTTCTATATATCCGGGAATGACCAAATCCAACTTCGCCGGTTCATACCAAAAAACAGTCGTCGGATACGACAATTTTCCCTTTAACATCTCCAAAGCCAGACCACTGTACCATTTATGCCCATTCCTCACCGGAAGATAAACCTTATTGCGGAACCGCACAGTATCTGCAGACTCCGCATTGATGCGTACAGGGTAAAAATTACGGTTAATAAACGAAACAACAACCGGATCAGAATAGGTGGTTTTATCCATATGCTTACACCAACCGCACCAGTCGGTATAAAAATCAAAAACATAAGGCTTCGGCTGTTTCCGGTATTGCTCCTCAGCCTCCGGAATAGTCAGCCAGTGAATTTCTTCTTCCTGGGCCCATCCCTTGAAGCACCCAAGCAAACACACCATTAACAAAAAAAATTTCATCGGAAAAAATCTCTATTCATGAACATCTTCATCTGCCGGCACATGCCCCTGAAGCAATTCCCAATATTCCACCGCCCTTCTCAAATGAGGGATAACGATAGTCCCTCCAACCACATCCGCCACAGCAAAAACCTCAAACAACTCCTCCGTGGTGACTCCCTGTTCAAAACACTTCTCCAGGTGATATTTTATACAATCATCACACCTCAATACCATTGAAGTGGCCAGCCCCAGCATCTCTTTCACCTTAGCCGGAAGCGCCCCATCCATGTAAGTATTCGTATCAATATTATAGATACGCTTAATCACTTTATTACCAGACCCTAAAATCTTCTCATTCATCCGGGCCCGGTAGTCCCGGAAAGCCTTTACTTTATCTTCCATTTTAAAATATCCTATCCGAAAAACTTCATTACATCATTCACAGTAGCCAGAATAAACAAACCGAAAATCAGACACATACCAACTATCTGTGCATGTTCCATAAACTTCTCTCCGGGCTTCCGGCGGGTAATCACCTCATACAACAGGAACAACACATGCCCTCCGTCCAAAGCCGGAACAGGCAATACATTGACAACCGCCAGCATAATGGAAATCAAGGCGGTCAGATTCCAGAAACTTTCCCAACTCCATACCCCCGGAAATATATTGGCAATAGAAACCATTCCTCCCACAGATTTATAGGCAACACCACCTTGGGCAAACAACAGCTTCAACTGCTTCACATAAGCTCCCAATTGGCTGATGCCCATCCGGATGCCGGCAGGGATAGCCTCCATAAAGCCATACTTGCGGGTGGCCAACTCAAACATATTTGCCGGCAAAAGCGGATTAATGCCAAACATACCGTCATTTCCCAACGTAAAATGAAAACTCAGGGTATCCCCATTTCTCAACACATTGGTTTCCACTGATTTCCCTTTATTTTCAGCCAATATGTCCGTAAACTCATCATAAAACTGAAATTCTTTCCCGTTCACGGAAAGAATTTCATCGCCTTCTCTCATCCCGGCATCATAAGCAACAGAATAGTCGGCAAAAGCATTAATCTTCACCCGGCTGACCGGAAGACGGGGAGTCAACAGCGGACTCAACTTATAGCTTTTGGAAGACAACTCCAGCAAGCTTTTTACAAAAGTGTCCGGAATATCCAGGCTAATCTCTTCTCCGTTGCGGACAACCTGAATGGTTTTCGGATAATTCAGTAAAATATCAGGAATAATATCGCTGAAACGCTCCACTTCCCGGTAGTCGAGACTGACAATGCGGTCGCCTTTTTGCATGCCCATCTCCTGGAACACACTATCACATACCACCCCATAAGTCACATTCTTAGCGGGCAGGTAAGTCTCTCCCCAGGTAAACAATATACCGATATAAATAGCAAATGCCAATAACACATTCACCAAGACTCCGCCCAGCATAATCAACAACCGCTGCCAGGCCGGTTTAGCCCGGAACTCCCAAGGTTGAACCGGCTGCTTCATTTGTGCGGTATCCATAGACTCGTCTATCATTCCGGCAATTTTTACATAGCCGCCCAACGGCAGCCAACCGATACCGTATTCGGTCTCTCCTTTTTTAAACTTAAACAAAGAAAACCAGGGATTAAAGAACATATAAAACTTCTCTACCCTTGTTTTAAATAATTTGGCAAACAAAAAATGCCCGAATTCATGAAAAAGCACTAAAATAGAAAGACTCAATATAAATTGCGTAATCTTAATTAAAATATCCATACTTAAAAATTTAAACTTTTAAGATATTCCCGGGCAATCTGACGGCTGCTCCGATCCGTCTCCATGTAATCTTCCAGACCTGGTTTACCTATAAATTCCGCTTTTGCCATCGTCGCCCCAATCAAATCCGGCATCGCTGCAAAAGAGCATTTCCCATGCAAAAAAGCGTCCACAGCCACTTCATTGGCAGCATTCAGAATACACGGCATATTTCCTCCCCGGTGCATAGCCTCATAAGCCAACCCTAAATTCCGGAAAGTCCCGACATCAGGCTTCTCAAAAGTAAGGTCGGGATATTTGCAAAAATCCAACCTCCCGAAATCCGCATCCACCCGATCAGGAAAAGTCAGGGCATATTGAATCGGAAGCCGCATATCCGGCACTCCCAACTGAGCCTTGATGCAACCGTCGGAAAACTGTACCATCGAATGGACAATGGACTGAGGGTGTACCACCACATCTATCCGGTCCGGCGAAATTCCAAACAGCCATTTGGCTTCAATTACCTCAAAGCCCTTGTTCATCATAGAAGCCGAATCTATTGTCACCTTTGCACCCATCGTCCAGTTGGGATGTTTCAAGGCATCCGCCGGAGTCACTCCCGCTAAAAAAACGGAATCCTTTCCCCGGAAAGGTCCTCCGGAAGCAGTCAGGATCAATTTCTCCACCCGGCTCCGATGCTCCCCCGCCAGACACTGAAAAATAGCCGAATGTTCAGAATCTACAGGCAATATAGCCACCTTATGCTCTTCCACCAAACGGCTAATCAGCTCTCCCGCCACTACTAAAGTTTCTTTATTAGCCAAAGCTATATTTTTTCCTGCCCGGATGGCATTTATCGTCGGCACCAACCCGCTGTATCCCACCATAGCCGTTACCACTAAATCCACATTCGCCAGAGTGACCACCTGGGCTATTGCCTCAGCTCCGGCATAAACTTTAATGTCTTCTGCAGCCAAAGCTTCTTTCAACTGCGGATATTTTTCTTCATTGGCAATCACCACACTGTCCGGCCTAAATTTCAGCGCCTGTTCAGCCAACAAATCCACATTCTGATTAGCCGTGAGCACTTCCACCCGGAAACGTTCGGGATGAGCCTCCACGACCTGTAAAGTCTGGGTCCCAATGGAGCCGGTAGAACCTAATACAGCCAGATTCTTCATCATTTAAACTTCATAAAATTTTCCAGATTCAGAGGATTGCCTGCCCGCCACAATTCAAAATGTAAATGCGGGCCACTGGATTCTTCTCCAGTATTTCCGACAATGGCAATCACCTCCCCTGCCCTGACATAATCCCCCTGCTGTTTCAGCAAAGTGGAATTATGCTTATAAACCGAAACCAAGTCATTGACATGCTGCACCAGGATAACATAACCCGTTTTGACCGTCCAATCGGTGAAAATCACCACACCGTCCAGAGCAGAAGCAACTTTAGCATTGGATTTGGCAACGATATCCGTTCCAAAATGCCTCTTCTCTTCATCAAAACTATTGGTGACAATACCCTCCACAGGGGGAAAAAAATGATAGTAATCCTTATTGGGTTCCTTGATTCCAAATCCCAGGTTAAAACGTTCTTTTTCCTCCATTGCGGCCCGGAACTCACTCTCCTGTTGTGAAATCTGAAACCGGATTGAATCATGCTCACCTTTCAGGGAATCTTTTCTGATACGCGCCACAATCGTAGAATCCCCGCCACTCAACATTACCTGCAAAGATTTCATAAAACGGTCACGCTTATTTAATTCCTCTTCCAAAGAATCCACCCGGATCGCATTTCCGGCTATCTTCTGGCGCAAATTGCCATCCGGATAACCGGGTATAAACTCCCGCAATCCAGTAAAAGCCACCAGTAAAATAGTCAAAGTAACCAGAATGACACTAAGCCCGCTCAATGCCATCAATACATGTAACAGAGACAACCTGAAATTAAACACACCCTCATACGAAGTCTCGTTAATCACAGAAAGCTTATATTTATATTTCAACTTATCCCAGAGTTTAACCTTCTCTTTTGCCATGTCAATCCATTTTAGCCCTCAAAATTAAAATAAAAAATCAGAGGGACAAAGGGACTTGATTACTTTGTTTCTTTATTACTTCCCCATTCCGCCACTTCTCCCCCACCCGTATAATCAAATTCAAACACACTCAAGCCGAATTCAGGCAATACAGCCATGATATGATCGAAAATATCAGCCTGTATCTTCTCATACGACACCCATTCCTTATTAGCTGAAAAACAATAAATCTGGATGGGCATGCCCGTCGGTCCCGGCTGCAGCTGACGCACCATGTGGGTCATATTCACATTAATATCCGGATTGGCTTCCAACCAGGCATCCATATAATAACGGAAAATACCGATATTAGTCAATTTACGTTCGTCCAGTACCGTCATTTTATCCTTATTGATATTTCCCAGCTTATCCAACATCTGGTCAATATACTCTTTCAGAAACTCCGAAGAAGTAAATTTCGCGATTTCCTCATGCGAAAGGAAATGAACCGAATGCATGTCAATGTTAACACTCCGCATAATCCGCCGGCCGTCAGAATCCCGCATCCCCTGCCAATTGGTAAAAGAATCCGACACCAACTGATAAGTCGGTATAGTAGATATAGTCATATCCCAATTCTGCACTTTAACCGTATAAAGATTAATCTCCAATACAGTCCCGTTGGCATTATTCTTATCCATTTGAATCCAATCTCCGATTCGAATCATCTTATTGGCTGTCAGCTGAATACCGGCAACAAAACCAAGAATGGAATCTTTGAAAATCAACAACAAAACGGCAGCAAAAGCACTCAAGCCCACAATCAGATGCTCCGGTGATTTGTTAACCAATATACTGACTATCGTAATCACCACAACCGTATATAAAAACACTTTAATCAACTGGATAAAAAAAGTAATCGGCCGGTTCCTGGATATAGGATAACTCTCATAAATTTTATTAACAGCGTTCAGCAAAGCAAACACTATAAACAAAACAACAATAACCAACCAAATATCCACAAAACGCAGAAGAACCCCCTTGATTTTCCAGTCCAGAAACGATAACACAACATAAGCTGCCAGAGGAGGGATCAACGCCGACAACTTCCGGAAAAAACCTTGTTCAAACAAAACATCATCCCAGGTATTTTTAGTCTTTCCTACTATTTTCTTTAAGACAATCGAAAGCCAGCGGCGTACAATAAAATAAAACAACCCGGCAACCGCAATGGTTATCACAATCTTCACGGCGGTAGTTTCCAGGGCTGTTAACCCCGAAATATGGACCACATCCGTCATCCTGTGCCATAAAGATACCGAATCCCTCATCATTTCCTGAAGCCGGACGGACTCTTTCATCCCTTTCCGCTATTAAAGTTTAGTTAAATCCTTTTCTATTTTATTTATTCAATCGTAAATAAAGGTACTTTTGTTACAAATGACATAAAACAATCCAATATGAAAAAAGTATTCAGCTTATTATTTGTTCTCTGTTCAGTGACATGGCAAAGCGCCACCGCACAAACAGACCTGCAGGCTCCGCTGCCTCAGGATTCCCAGACCGTAGTCGGTAAACTTCCCAACGGAATCACTTACTATCTCCGCCACAATGAAGAACCCAAAGAAAGGGCCAGTTTTTATATTATCCGGAATGCCGGGGCCTTGTTGGAAAATGACGACCAGAACGGATTAGCCCATTTCCTGGAACACATGTCTTTCAACGGGACCAAAAACTTTCCCGGCAAAGGCATTATTTCCACACTTGAAAAATACGGTATCGCGTTCGGACGCAATATCAATGCATATACCACCCACAACGAAACAGTTTACAACATCAGTTCCGTACCCACCACCAACGAGTCTTTACTCGACACCTGTCTTTTGATTTTACACGACTGGTCATATTATGTATCGCTGGAAGATGAAGAAATTGACGCTGAACGGGGAGTCATCTCCGAAGAATGGAGAAGCCGGCGCACTTCCGGAACCCGCATTCAGCAACAAACCTTTCCGGTCTTATTCAAAGATTCAAAATATGCTGTACGGGATGTCATCGGCTCCCTGGATGTGATCCAGAACTTCAAATATCAGACTATCAAAGACTTTTACCGTCAATGGTACCGCACCGACCTCGAGGCCATTGCCATCGTCGGCGATTTCGACGTAGCCCGCATGGAACAGAAAGTAAAAGAACTTTTTTCCAAAATCCCTGCAGTAGAAAATCCCACTCCACGCCCTTTCTTTGATATTCCGGAACACGAACAAACTTATTACGTTTTAGGTACAGACAAAGAAGCAACCAAATCTTCCATCAGTCTCATCCGGCTTTTCAAAGATGCTTCGCCTGAAGAAAAAAATACACATGCCTACATCAGAAACAACCTGATTCAATCTTTCTACAACCAGATGCTAAACGCCCGGATCAGCGAAATCATGCAACAGGCCAATCCACCGTTCCTGGGCGGGCAAATCGGTTTCAGCGGCTTCGTCAGAGGATATAACGCCTATGACATTTCCACAACGGCAAAACCCAACCAGGAAGACATAGCCCTCGAAACCATTCTTACTGAAAACGAAAGGGCAAAAAGATTCGGATTTACGGAAAACGAACTGGAAAGAGTGAAAACCAATGCATTGGCAAGACTTGAATCTGCTTATAAGCAAAAAGACAAAACAAATAATGAAAACTACGTCGAAGAGATGAAATCCCATTTCCTGGAAAACGAACCGATGGTTAGCATGGATTATTACTATCATCTCGCAAAATCCGTTATTCCTACCATTACCGTACAGGAAGTCTCTGCCAAAGCCAGGGAATGGAACCAACCGGACAACTGGACCACCATAATTACCGGACCGGCAGAGAACACCCGCCACCTCACGGAAGCAGAAGTAAATGCTATCCGCGAAAAAGTGGACAAAGCAGACATCGAACCTTTTGAAGACAAAATAAACGCAACGGATCTCATATCAGAAGAATTGCCCGGTGCTAAAATCACTGCCACAAAACAGCTTCCGGAATTCGACGCAGTAGAATGGACGCTGGCTAACGGAGCAAAAGTCATCTTCCGGAAAGCAGACTATGAAAAAGACAATGTTACCTTAACTTCTTATAGCAAAGGCGGTACTTCTTTGTATGACACCGATATGCTTCCTTCGGCAGAAAATACATCTTCCTTTGTCGGAGCATTCGGCATCGGTGATTTCGATGTCATTGCCCTGAAAAAATTATTAACCGGCAAAATGGTTTCCAGCGGTGTAGCCATCAACGGTCTTTATGAAAGCGTAAATGGCAGCTCTACCCCGAAAGATTTTGAAACTTTACTGCAACTGACTTATCTGCGTTTTGAAAAACCCCGTTTCGATTCCACCGTATTCGAATCCATCCTCAACCGCAACCGGGCCATGCTTCCCAATATGTTAAAAAATCCTCAGAAAATCATGCAGGATTCATTACAGCTCATCATGAGCAACTACAATCCGCGGGTCATCCTCTTCAACGAAGACTACCTGAACCGCCTCAGCCTGGAAAAAATAGAACAGGTATATCGCGACCGGATTAAGGATGCAAGTGATTTTACCTTCTTCATTGTGGGTAACATCGACGAAGCTACAGTAAAACCCCTGGTGGAAAAATACATAGGCTCCCTCCGGTCAGAGAACCGGAAGGAAAACTGGAAAGACAACCATGTCCGGGGCCCAAAAGGAAAAACGGTAAAAGAAATTGAACTGCAACTGGAAACACCAAAAGCCACCGTCATTACCCAATTTGAAAAAGAACTGAAACACAGTGTCTACAACAACATCTGCAACAAAATAGTAGAGGGCATCCTGGAACTAAGGTACACCGAAAACATCCGGGAAAAAGAAGGAGGCACCTACGGCGTAGACGTTCAGGCTTCTTCTTCCAGGGAACCCTATTCCTGCTACAGCATGACCATGAGCTTTGAGTGCGACCCGGAAAAAGCGGAATATCTGAAATCCTTGATTTACAAGGAAACAGAACGGCTCACAGAGGAAGTTCCCTCTACCGAGGAAATGAACAAAGTGATTTCCAATCTGCTCAAAAACAGGGAACAATCCAAACACCATAACAGTTTCTGGCTGAATGCCCTGTACAGCTATTACATCAGTGGCATCAACTCTGCAGACCCTCGAAATTACGAGCAGATATTAAATAAAATCACAGCCAAAGACATTCAGAAATTTGCCAAAACCCTGTTCAAGGAAGCTGATGTCAGAGACATCACTTTCAAACCCAAAGCATAAAAACAGGCAGACAACAGACACCTGAACAGATACAGCCCTTTGATTGCTCCGGAACAGACCAGTCAAAGGGCTGTTTCCTTTCCCGCTACCCCCGTATTCACTACCGGCAACAGAAATAACAATCCATCCTCTTACATCGTAACATTTTTTTACTATATTTACACCCCGGAAACGCATAAAATCAATACTAAACTTAATATTATGTCACAGAACAAAACAAATTTTGCTATTCCGTTAGCTTTTGTCGGAATGATGTTTTTTGCCATCGGATTTGCCCTGGGAATCAACTCCCTGCTCGTTCCGGTATTACAAGGCTCATTGGGAATTTCCAACGCTGCTTCCTACCTGATTATCGCAGCCACCTTTATTCCCTTTTTAATCTTCGGTTACCCCGCAGGACTGACCATCAAAGCAATCGGTTACAAGAGAACCATGTCCCTGTCATTCTTCATCTTCGCAGTGGCATTTTATTTATTCATCCTGTCGGCTGACGGAAAAAGTTTTCCTCTTTTCCTGCTGGCTTCTTTTATCAGCGGTGCTGCAAACGCATTCCTGCAGGCATCGGTCAATCCCTACATCACCATTTTAGGACCGATTGAAAGTGCTGCAAAACGCATTAGTATCATGGGTATCTGCAACAAACTGGCTTGGCCCATTCCTTCCATCTTTATCGTTTGGCTGCTGGAAAAAGACGTTCACTTAATCGGTATCCAAGACCTTGGCCTGCCTTTCATCATCATTATCATCGCCTTCATCATTCTGGGTATAATGGCATTCTTTGCTCCGCTGCCCGAAGTGAAAGCTGCCGGAGAAGATGAAAGTGCTGACGCCTCCGCAGCCTGTCCGTATGCTGCAGGAAAAACCTCGGTATTCCAATTCCCGCACCTCCTGTTAGGTTGCCTGGCATTGTTCCTCTATGTAGGGGTAGAAACCGTTTCCTTAGGAACACTGGTTGACTACGCCAATGCCCTTCAACTACCGAATGCAGCCAACTACGCGTGGATTGCCCCGATAGGTATCGTTATTGGTTATATCTGCGGTATTATCTTCATTCCCAAATACATCAGCCAGGCTGCAGCCCTGAAAATCTGTTCCATTGTGGCAATCATCGGTTCGCTATTAGTCGTACTGACACCGGAAGCCATTTCCATCTACTTCATCTCCTTTATGGCATTGGGATGTTCTTTGATGTGGCCGGCACTATGGCCGCTGGCTATGGCAGACCTCGGCAAGTTCACCAAAGCCGGTTCATCCCTCCTGATCATGGCCATGTTCGGCGGTGCTGTTATCCCTACCCTTTACGGTTGGCTGAAAGACGTGGCTACCCCACAGCACGCTTATTGGCTGTGTTTACCCTGCTTCCTCTTTATCCTTTACTATGGAATAGCAGGTTATAAAATCAGAACGAAATAATTTCTTCCCCAATACAGAGGTTGTTCTCAAATACCGGCAATAAACCGGATTTTGAAGGGCAACCTCTATTTTTACCACTTATCATGTATCAGATTCCCGAAATTTCCCGGTTAAATCCGAACGATTTACAAACGGCTTCCCGACTGTTGGAACAGGTAAAACCCAATCCCATAGCCTTCAATAATTGGTCCGAAGACTTTCCGTATCAGCCGCAGGCAGGATTCAGAATGGCCCACAACGGACAGGAATTATTTATACGTTTCAGCGTCCGGGAAGAGTGCACACTGGCCAAAATCACCGCCGACAACGGAGAAGTATGGACCGACTCCTGCGTCGAATTTTTCCTCGCCCTGGACGACAGCGGATACTATAATTTCGAATTTTCCTGCATCGGCAAAGCCCTGCTGGGTTTTCGCAAAGAACGCCCCCACGCCGTACATGCTCCGCAGGAAACCATGGAAACCATCCGGCGTTACTCTACTTTAGGCAAGGATAATTTCGAAGAAACCCAATTAAATACACCCTGGGAGCTGACAGTAGCTATCCCCGCCACCGCCCTCTTCCGCCATCAATTGAAAAACTGGAAAGGACTTTCTGCAACCATGAACCTGTATAAGTGCGGCGACAACCTGTCCAAACCCCACTATCTCTCCTGGCAACCCATCGACACCGGCAAACCGGATTTTCACGTGCCCCGCTGCTTTATCCCGGTCTGTTTTATCTAACTCACCTGCAATGAAAGATCGTTTCATCTGGGGAATACTCCCGGGTTTAGTGACTCCCCTGTTAGTAGTCCTTTTATTCTGGTACTTCCGCTTCAATTATTTAAGTCTGAACGATTTCATACAACAGACCATCTCCCTGCGTATACAGTTTAAAATCATTGCTATAGGAGTATTTTTCGCAGACCTGGCCCTTTTCTACCTCTTCCTGCATTATAACAAAAATAACGCTGCAAAAGGTGTTATATCAGCCGTACTGCTCTATGCCTTTTATTTTTTAATTGCTTCCTTCTAAACCAATCATCTTTTATAAAGTGAACCCTGAAAGTTTCTTGTCCAACTTTCAGGGTCCACTTTACTTGTAATTCGCCGTATTACTGAAATTTGTCCCTCTTCTCTACCTGCTCTGCTGTATACATCTCCGTTTCACTTCTGCAAAGTACCATCAGTCCAATAGGTCTTTGAGAAACCAAAGTCCTCTTCCCACTTTTGAATGCCGTCTTTAGTTACAGTTTTAAGGTCCTTCAACATTTTCGGGAACATATCCCAAGTTGCATCTGTAGCCTTTTGGATCCCATTTGGATATTTTTTCTTATGCCAATTAATCCAATCTTGAACAGTGTATCCAAAATCGTTTCATCATCTCGAAGAACTTTTATATCCTCAGAAACTTGTCCGACATTAGCGGGCTTTGTTGCTTTAAAAAATCCATTTGCAAGATTTATAACTTGTGAAGAATATTTGGGAAGAGAAATCTTCTTTGTGCATTAGCAGAAGACACATCATCAAATTTAAATTTAGACCTCCTCATATTCGGCATCTTCAATATCCGGATGAGAAGCAACATCTACGATTTTCTCTTTGTCTTCGTTCTTTTTCCTCAACTTCCGGATCGCATATTGATTTATAAAATCAGTAACTCCGTAAAAAATCGAAGTGACTCCAAAAAGAATAACCACACCCTCCGCCGACCGGAACGGATCAAATAAAATAACGATTCCGGCTACAAAAATAAGCACAGGGAACAGATAACTGACAAAAGAAACAGGTCCGAACTGCCGGGCTGCTGCCAACGTCACAAACTGGCCGATAGCCGCTACAACCAGGATGAAACCGAACACGAACATAAAAATCGAAAGGAAAGAAGAAGGCAGGCAAAGCAATAACAAGCCTAAAATAAGACTTCCAATTCCGCTAAAAGGGGCAAAATACCGCGAACGCACCTCCCGCTCCCGGTTAGTCATCACATAGGAAATCAAACCGGTCAGCAAAAATATCAAACCGATCAGCATAATAATATACTTCAGGGCCGCCCCCGGCCAACTAACCAGGACAACCCCCAGGATAATGGAAAGCACTGCCCGGTAAACAACACTTTTATAATTCGTCGACGTGTAAACAATTTGCATATTACAATCTTTTAAAAAACAGAGCCAATTTTAATTTAACGAAGGTAAGGTATTTTTTGTTATTACAAGCACGACTTTCCCAAAATTAAAGAAACCGTCCTGATAAATTTACCAGGCGATTATACTCCGTTTTACAGCAAACAACCGCGCCAGACAGTCCCGAAACCGCAGGCGGCAAAGGAAAAGAAACCTGCAATAAAGTGGCAAAAAAAATAAATAATTACCTACCTTTGCATCTCCAAAAAAATCACTATGGGATATAAAGAAGAAATTTTACGGCGCAGGACTTTCGGAATCATCAGTCACCCTGATGCCGGAAAGACAACATTGACAGAAAAATTGTTACTTTTCGGAGGAGCCATCCATGTCGCCGGAGCTGTAAAATCCAACAAAATAAAGAAAACGGCTACTTCCGACTTTATGGAAATCGAACGTCAGCGCGGAATATCTGTTGCAACTTCCGTCATGGGCTTTGAATACAAAGGAACTAAAATCAACATCCTGGACACTCCCGGCCACCAGGATTTTGCAGAAGATACCTTCCGGACACTGACCGCCTGCGACAGCGTAATTATTGTCATTGATGCAGCTAAAGGAGTGGAATCCCAAACCCGCAAACTCATGCAGGTATGCCGGATGCGCAAAACACCGGTAATCGTATTTATCAACAAACTGGACCGTCCGGCACACGATCCATTTGACGTACTGGATGATGTCGAAAAAGAATTGCAAATCAAGGTGAATCCCCTGAGCTGGCCAATCGGCAGCGGAGATACTTTCAAAGGAATATATAATATTCATCGTCAAAATCTTTGCCTCTACACACCCAATATCCAGAACATCCCCGACGGTATCGAAATTACCGATACAGATTCCCGGGAACTGGACCAGCATATCGGGGAACGGGCAGCCAATAAACTAAGGGAAGACCTTGAATTAATCCGGGAAGTTTATCCGGGACTGAACCGGGAAGAATACCTGGAAGCCCAGGTTGCTCCTGTGTTCTTCGGCTCAGCCCTGAACAATTTCGGTATCCGGGAACTGTTGGATTGCTTTATAGAAATAGCACCATCCCCGCTTCCCCGGGAAACAGAAGAAAGGAGTATTTCCCCTGAAGAAGAGAAATTCACCGGCTTTGTATTTAAAATCCATGCCAATATGGACCCTAATCACCGGGACCGCATTGCCTTCATTAAGATTTGCTCCGGCATCTTCAAACGAAACACGAACTATCTGCACGTCAGAAACGGGAAAATGCTAAAATTCTCCACTCCTACAGCTTTCATGGCTTCTAAAAAATCAGTCATTGACGAAGCTTATCCGGGAGACATTATTGGCCTGCACGACACGGGAACCTTTAAAATCGGAGATACCCTGACAGAAGGTGAAAAACTTCATTTCAAAGGGATTCCCAGTTTCTCCCCCGAGTTATTCAAATACATCGAAAACGCAGATCCCATGAAAGCCAAACAACTGGCCAAAGGAATCGACCAGTTGATGGACGAAGGCGTAGCGCAACTCTTTGTTAACCAGTTTAACAATCGTAAAATCATCGGAACAGTCGGGGCACTGCAATTCGAAGTGATAGAATACCGCCTGTTACATGAATACGGGGCCGCCTGCCGCTGGGAACCCATAAATCTTTACAAAGCCTGCTGGATAGAAGCCCTGGACCAAACCGAACTGGAGGACTTCAAAAAGCACAAAGCACAATACATGGCCAAAGACAAGGAAGGAAGAGATGTTTTTCTGGCAGATTCTTCCTATATGCTGCAAATGGCGCAAGAAAACTATAAAAAACTGATTTTCCATTTTACATCGGAATTCTAAACAAAAGAATACATCTCTGAAACTATGCTGGAAACGGGAAAAAACTATACACAAGAAATAACGGTTACTGCTGAAGATACAGCCCTCTATTATGGTTCCGGGAACCTGGAAGTATTTGCCACACCAGCCCTCGTCGCTCTGATTGAAAACACAGCCGTTAAATGTCTGGAAGGACTACTGGAAACAAACACCGATACCGTCGGGATTGAAATAAATGTTCAACACATCAAAGCCACTGCTATCGGTCAAAAAGTCGGATGTAAGGTAACAATTACAGACATTGACGGAAGACGAATCCGTTTTAATGCAGAAGCCTGGGACGAAAAAGGAAAAATCGGACAGGCCACCCATGACCGTTTCATCATTTGCCCCGAAAAATTTATGAGCAAACTGAAATAATGCCGTCTTTTTAAACTCTGTCGCCCCCATATCGTAACAACATCAAAGGGTTTTCATCAAAATGAAGTTTAAACTGACATCCGAATTCAAACCAACAGGCGACCAGCCCGAAGCGATAACACAACTGAGCAAAGGTATCTCGGCCGGCCGGCCGGCACAGGTACTGCTGGGCGTGACAGGTTCCGGAAAAACCTTTACCGTAGCCAACGTCATTAACAACTTCGACCGTCCGGTCCTGGTCCTGAGCCACAATAAAACACTGGCAGCCCAGCTATATGGTGAATTCAAAGCTTTCTTTCCTGAAAATGCCGTAGAATATTTTGTATCCTACTACGATTATTATCAACCGGAAGCCTACCTTCCGACTACAGATACTTACATCGAAAAAGATTTGGCCATCAATGACGAAATTGATAAACTGCGTTTAAGGACTACAGCCTCTTTGTTGTCCGGCCGCAGGGACATCATTGTTGTTTCTTCCGTATCTTGCCTGTACGGTATGGCAGATCCGCGGGCTTTCGGGTCGAACGTGACCCACCTCAGGCAAGGAATGACCATCAGCCGCAACGTATTGCTCCGCCGCCTGGTGGATGCCCTGTATGCAAACAATGAAATCGAATTCAAAAGAGGATGCTTCCGGGTAAAAGGAGAAACAGTGGATATTTTCCCGGCTATCGAGACTTATGACGGTGTCGCCTATCGCATCGAATTCTGGGACGATGTCATTGACCGTATCTCCTCCTTCAACCCCGTCACGGGAGAACAATTGGGAACCCAAGATGAACTGGATATCTATCCTGCCAACCTCTTCGTCACCGACAAAGCAACCATCTCCCAGGCTTTAGTTGACATTGCGGGAGACCTTCAGGACCAACTCGCTTTCCTGAAAGAAGCCGGCAAATTCCTGGAAGCCAAACGTCTGGAAGAAAGAGTAAAATATGACATGGAAATGATCCGCGAATTGGGATACTGCCCCGGTATCGAAAATTATTCCCGTTACTTCGACGGACGCAAAGCAGGAGTACGCCCCTTTTGCCTGTTGGATTATTTTCCGGACGATTTTCTCATGGTCATTGACGAATCGCATGTCACCCTTCCCCAAATCCGTGCCATGTATGGAGGCGACCATGCCCGGAAATCCACCCTGGTAGAATATGGTTTCCGTCTGCCTGCCGCTTTTGACAACCGTCCCCTGACTTTCAACGAATTCGAAGCTAAAACAGGGCAAACCATCTACATCAGCGCCACCCCTGCAAACTATGAACTGGAAAAAAGCGAAGGGGTTATCGTGGAACAAATCATCCGCCCGACAGGCATTCCCGACCCTGAAATTGAAATCGTGCCAAGCCTCCATCAGATTGACCATTTAGTGAATGAAATCCAGAAAAGGATTCAATTGCAGGAGCGGACTTTAGTCACCACCCTCACCAAAAAGATGGCGGAAGAATTAAGTAAATACCTTGACCGGATCGGCATCAAATGCCAGTACATCCATTCCGATGTAGACACCATCGAAAGGGTAAAAACACTGGAAAATCTGCGTAAAGGCCTTATTGACGTCCTTGTAGGAGTAAACCTGCTGCGGGAAGGACTGGATTTACCCGAAGTCTCCTTAGTTGCCATACTGGATGCAGACAAAGAAGGATTCCTGCGCTCCACCCGCTCCCTGACCCAAACGGCAGGCCGTGCCGCCCGGAACGTAGACGGCAAAGTCATCATGTATGCCGACCAAATTACCCGCTCCATGCAGGAAACCATAGATGAGACCAACTACCGAAGGGAAAAACAACTGAAATACAACGAAGAACATCACATTATTCCGCAGCAAATCCGCAAATCCACCCAGTCTGCCCTGACACAGGCTACAACAAAAGCCTATGTAGAAGACGAACATCTCCACATGGTCGCAGACCCCGTGATTGCCTACCTCAGTAAACCTGAAATTGAAAAAATGCTCCAGAAAACCAAAACAGCTATGCAGAAGGCAGCCAAAGAACTGGATTTCCTGGAAGCGGCACGCCTGCGGGACGAGATGTTCCAACTCGAAGAAAAACTAAAAGCATTCAGCAAATAGACCCTAATCCTCCAGCAAGTCATTTGCTAACTTCTCGAAAAAACCTTTATAAGAATTCAGCTTCACCTTTCCGCTGGTCCGTTCTTTTTTATCTATTTCCATGGCAGCCAGGGCAAACCATCGGGCCGTTCTGTAACGGATAGCTTCATCCCTGCATTCCCGTTCTATTTTCAATCCCCATTGATACAATTCTGCATCCGGCACCTGTTCCTCATTCCATTTCTCTTCTGCCAGTATAACAAAAGTTTTCCAATCCCCCGTTTTTTCAGCTGCATGCATACGGGCATCCCTCACTATACGCTGCCACTCTTCCACTTTTTCCTTTTTCAACCGTTTGGTATACACCTTAAATCCCTGCTCATCAAACAAACCACCGACAACAAAACACTCTGCTCCGGCCAACCACAACTCTGCCATTTTTGTTTTTACTTCCTCTTCACCGAACAAGCGGTAAAACCGCTCTTTATGCGCCAGCACATATTCAAAACAAACCGAATCAGGTGTAAGTACATATTGTTTGAACCATTTCCAGCACTCTGCCTCTTCCAGTTTATCCGGAGAAAAAGCAGAAAGATACTTCAAGGCTCCCCCGGAAGCTTCCTCCGGATACCCTGCCCGGTAAGCAACTTCTATGTAATCCGTCAGAAAAGCACTGTCACAACGCCCCGCCCGGTATTCTTCCTCCATACCAACAAATCCCTCCCCCCGTAAAACACGTTGTCCCTCACGCAACAAAGAAGCTGCATCCGCAATACCGGTCACCCTGTGCAACTCACGGCCAGAAGCATCCAGAAACACCAAAACCGGCCGGGACGCTCCGATAGCCACACTTACAAAATGAGTCGTAAAAAAATCAGTCACCTCCGGAGCGGTAAAAACCGAATCCGCTAACCTCCTGTGAGCTGTTCCGGCAACATAATAATCTGCAAACAAAAACTTCCCCCTGCGTCGGGCTTCCGCCAATCCCTCATCCAAAGAAATCTTCTCAAAAACAATTCCTTCAGCTTTTTTCACAGCACTCTTTCCATACTGCATAAATTGTTCCGCCTCCGCCAAACCCTCAGCCCGGAACAATACCTTACCGGCAGCATTCAAAAAAAGATAAACAGGAAAATCCTTCCAGGCCGGTTGCTCCGACCCACCAATAGCATGGGTCGCCGATTCTTTTAAACTGATAAAATGATGATTATAAAAATCGGCCACAGCATCCAGATTAAACACATTTTTCTCCATCAAAAGACAAGCCTGACACGAATCGCGGTATATTTCCAGAAATACTAATCTGCCCTGTTGTTCAGCTTCTGCAAGCCCTTCTTTCAAAGTTCCGTCCCTGAAAAAAATAGTCCGGCTGTTCTTTCTCTTTACTTCAGCCCGTTCAAGTGCCGTCCGCAAAGCATCCTGCAGCCCCCGGGGGTCCTTCCGGATTTCTTCCGCCGGAACCGAAACCAACAAATCGGCATAAGGCATAAAAAAAACAACAGCCGGCCAGGGATACATCAGCAAACGATGTTGAAAAGCCTTCCCCCGGACAGACTCCATATCCATTTTTATGGCTACCGTATGCCGGTTCAGTTCACGGACCAGCTCCGGTTGTTCCAGGATTTGCTTTTCCACATCTTCCCCTATCTCTCCGGCCATTACCAAAACCAGTTTATTCTCCCGTCCGGCCAGCTGGCTGGCCTGCTCCCAGGTGAAAGACGTAAACAAAGGAAAAGATTGCCGGGCCGGAAAAGAAAAGCTGCCCATCATCCCCCAGAAGCCCATCAACCATATAAAAAAATATCTTCTCATAAATCTCAGTCAGCGCCGTATGACTTCCCAAAAATCCTCCAAACCTTTCTGCAAAGTATAAGGAAGTTCGTTAAGCGGCATACGAGGCAAATTATTCGTTAAAATACCTTCTTGTATATACATAAAGTGTTTGGCTACAGATTCAAGGTTCAAGCCCGAACGAAGCTCTTCACAGCCAAAACTGTTCAGCAAAGCCGTTTTCCACATGGCCAGCCGCCGCATAGCAACCTCCAGATAAGATTTAGCAAAAACCGCATCCTGGAGGGCTGCTTCTCCAAATAAAACCTGTGTAGCCGTAAAATCCACATTCCATCCGTAATCACTCATCTCCCGGACCACCCGGTTATACCGTTCCGCCATAAAAACAATCAGACCCGAAACAGTTTGCTCCTTCGTTTCCGCCTTATCCCACACATACCAACTTTCAAAAAAAGTCTCAACTGCAACATGCACCAATTCATCCTGGCCCCTGAAATAATGATATAACAACCCCCTTGCCATACCTGTCGCCTCCTGAATATCCGAGACTGAAATCCCGTTATACCCTCTTTTCAACAACAATCCAAAAGTTTTCTGTAATATAAAATCCTTTGTTTTCATCCTTGAACATTTGTTCATCAAAAATACAAAAATTAATCTGATTCCTTTTTTTATTGTTAAAATTAATTTTTCCCGACAGACCACACCTTTATTTTATAATTTTGCCTGCATCAAATCTAAAATAACGATTAAAAACAGAAAGAAATGAAGAAAGTAATCAACTCTCCGAAAGCCCCGAAAGCAATCGGTCCGTACAGTCAGGCTATCGAAGTGAACGGCATGATTTACATTAGTGGCCAGTTGCCCGTAGACGTTAATACCGGTAAATTCGTAGAAGGAGGCATACGGGAACAAACCGAACAATCACTGAAAAACATTGGTTATATTCTGGAAGCTACCGGTTGCAGCTACGCCAATGTAGTAAAAACGACCTGCCTGTTGAGTGATATTGCCAACTTTGCCCCGATGAACGAAGTATATGCCAGATACTTCACGGAGGAATGTCCTGCCCGGGCTGCCTTTGCAGTAAAAGATTTACCTTTGGGTGCCCTCGTTGAAATCGAAGTTGTGGCAGCAAAATGACCTGATACCTTTTTTTGATTTACGATTTCCCGGCGAAATCGTAAATCAAAAAACAATAGGCACTACCGTCAAAATGATGCCGACATCCCTAAATACATCCCCACAAAGTAAAGGATTAACCAAATACACCAAACCACACCCCCCAAACGACTGAAACGATGCTTCGCCTGTGTCGTTCCTTTACGAAAAACCCGGAAAGCCCACACCGCATGAGCAGCCATGACAAAAATGGCAATACTCCCAATAACGGCACGCAAATGGTTGTCATGGCCGGTCAATCGCTCTGATTCTGCCATAAAAGCTGTTCCCACAAAATTGCAAGTCACCCCCAATCCGAAAGCAACCACATGCCAGCCTTTCAAGCGTCCCTGGATACGTTCACTCCATACACCCACCGAATAAAAAATCAACGCCATTGAAATGATAACAAGGGCAGCCAATAAAAACTGGTCATCATAAGCAGTAAGATACATAACTGTCAATTTTTGGTTCTGCTTTTTTTACGCATTCTTTTCAACTTGGTTTTATTTCCGGCACCATGTATCAGCCTGCAATTTCCGGCTTTTTCGTATATTCGCACTTAATAATTAAGTCATATTATTAAAAAACAATGAAAAAGAGTCTCATTGCTTTGGCTTTCGGCACCCTCGGACTTGGGATTGCCGAGTTCGTAATGATGGGGATTTTACCGGACGTCGCTTCCGAATTGAAAATCAGCCTGCCCCAGGCAGGTCATTTCATTTCTGCCTATGCCTTAGGCGTATGCGTAGGTGCACCTGCCCTGATATCTGTCCGGAAATACTCCCTGAAAAAAATATTGCTTCTCCTGGTTAGCCTCATTATGGCCGGTAATTTATGCACAGCCCTTGCGCCGAATTATCTGCTTATGCTGGCAGGACGGTTTCTTTCAGGCTTACCCCACGGAGCCTATTTCGGAGTAGCTTCCATCACTGCCGGAAAACTGGCCGACAAAGGCAAAGGGTCGGAAGCAGTTGCCATCATGGTAGCCGGCATGACCATCGCTAACCTCTTCGGCGTCCCTTTAGGCACGGCACTAAGTACAACACTCTCCTGGAGAGCCACTTTTTTCCTGGTCTGTTTATGGGGCATCGTCACTTTCTCCGCTATCCGGTATTGGGTTCCTCCGGTAGCAAGCCTGCCAGACACAGGTCTCCGGGGACAATTCCGCTTTTTAAAATCACCGGCTCCCTGGCTAATCCTTGCAGCTACTATGCTCGGAAACGGCGGTATCTTTTGTTGGTACAGCTATATCAATCCCCTGTTGACTCACGTTTCCGGATTTCAACCGGAAAGCATCACAGGATTTATGGTATTGGCAGGCTTGGGTATGGTGGTCGGCAACCTGGCAGGAGGCCGGCTCTCCGACCGTTACACACCGGGAAAAGTAGCAGCCTGGGCGCAAGGAATCACCTGCTTCGCCCTGCCAGCCATTTTCTTCTTCGCTCATATTTCCTGGTTGTCGGTTCTGCTGATGTGCCTGTGTACAGCCTGTCTGTTTGCTATCTCCAGCCCCCAGCAAGTATCCATCATCCGTTATTCCCAGGGAGGGGAAATGCTCGGTGCCGGCGGAGTACAGATAGCCTTTAACCTGGGAAATGCACTGGGAGCCTATATCGGAGGTATTGTATTGTACCACGGTTACTCATATCCGGCATTATTCGGACTCCCCTTGGTCCTTTCAGGTTTCATCCTACAAATCATTTTTTGCAAAAAGTACGAACACAAAGAATATTTCTTTTAACTTTGACGGTTGTGTGTAAAATATATTCATCTAAATAAAAAATCATGGTTGAAAAAATTCGTCAAACTTTACGCGATTCAAAGGCAGCCCGCTGGACAGCCTTAGCAGTCGTTGCATTCACGATGTTATGCGGTTATTTCCTGACCGATGTGATGGCACCGCTAAAACCCATGCTGGAAGAACAACTGCTCTGGTCCAGCACCGATTACGGTATTTTTACCAGTGCCTACGGATGGTTTAATGTTTTCCTGCTTATGCTGATTTTCGGGGGTATCATCCTGGATAAAATCGGCGTACGCCTCACAGGCCTGGGAACTTGTTCCCTGATGCTTATCGGTTGTGCCATCAAATACGGGGCCGTTTCCGGATTCCTGCCCTTAGAAGGGACAATACTCGGAATGAAAGCCCAGGTTGCCATTGCAGCCTTGGGGTATGCCATTTTTGGCGTTGGCGTTGAAATTGCAGGAATCACCGTCTCCAAAATCATTGTAAAATGGTTCAAAGGCTACGAAATGGCCTTGGCCATGGGACTCGAAATGGCAACAGCCCGGTTAGGAACCATGTTAGCCATGAGTGTCACCGTACCTTTTGCCCATGCATGCCATAGCATTTCTGCCCCTATCCTGCTTTGCCTGATTATGCTCTGCATCGGCTTAATTGCCTTTATCGTCTATACCATTATGGACAAAAAACTGGAAGCTTCCATCGGTGACGAGCAGGAAGAAGAGGAGTCTTTCCGCGTAAAAGACATCTGGTTAATCATTGCCAATAAAGGATTCTGGTTAATCGCCCTATTATGCGTTTTGTTTTACTCCGCCGTATTCCCTTTCCTGAAATACGCAACTGACCTCATGGTCAACAAATATGCTGTAGACCCGGAACTGGCAGGTATCATTCCCAGTCTGTTGCCTTTGGGCACTTTGTTCCTGACTCCTTTCTTCGGCAATCTCTACGACCACAAGGGGAAAGGTGCCACCATCATGCTGATTGGCGCCCTTATGCTGATTGGCGTTCATGTGCTTTTTGCCCTTCCTCTCCTAAACTACTGGTGGTTTGCTACAATTATCATGATCGTACTGGGAGTCGCTTTCTCCCTCGTACCGTCTGCCATGTGGCCCTCAGTACCCAAAATCATCCCGGAAAAACAACTGGGAACAGCCTATGCCCTCATCTTCTGGGTACAAAACTGGGGACTGATGGGAGTACCTGCCCTGATCGGTTGGGTATTGGACCGCTATTGTAAATTGGGAGGAGAAGGCCAGCCCGCCTATGACTATACCATTCCGATGGCTATTTTTGCCTGCTTTGGTATTCTGGCATTAATCATTGCTCTGATGCTCAAAGCCGAAGACAAGAAAAAAGGATATGGCCTTGAGTTACCCAATATCCAAAAAGCATAATTCAACTTTAATTTTCAATACGGAGGTTTTCCTGAAATTTTTCGGGGAAACCTCTTTTCTTATATAAATTTCCTACATTTGTAATAAGATATATCAACCCGGCAACTCCCGTTTACGTTATTTTTGTGAAATCAAACCGGAAACTGAAAAATGAACAGAATCACAGCATTGTTTGGTATAAAATATCCCATCATTCAGGGAGGCATGGTCTGGTGCAGCGGCTGGCGCCTCGCATCAGCCGTCAGTAACAACGGAGGTCTGGGACTGCTCGGAGCAGGCTCCATGCACCCGGATACTTTGCTGTTCCATATCCGGAAGATGCAAACTGCAACAAACAATCCCTGGGGAGTGAATGTACCGCTTTTGTATCCCGAAATTGAACGGGTGATGGAACTCTTAATTGAAGAGAAAGTAAAAATCGTTTTTACTTCTGCCGGGAGTCCGAAAAAATGGACTTCCCTTCTGAAATCACATGGCATAACAGTAGTGCATGTCATAAGCAGTACCTCTTTCGCTCAAAAATGCGAAGAAGCAGGATGTGATGCCATCGTGGCCGAAGGATTTGAAGCCGGAGGACATAACGGACGGGAAGAAACCACGACCCTGACCCTGATCCCCAGTGTGGCAGCCCACTGTCAGCTTCCTCTCATAGCAGCAGGAGGCATTGCTTCGGGAAAAGCCATGCTGGCCGCCTTCGCATTAGGGGCGGAAGGAGTACAAATCGGCACCCGTTTTGCCGTTGCCTCCGAATCTTCCGCCCATCCGGATTTTAAACAACGCGTATTTGAAACAGGGGAAGGAGACACGATACTCTCCCTTAAAAAGCTGGCTCCTACCCGGCTGATAAAAAACGAATTTTACGAAAAAGTAAAAAAACTGGAAGAAGAAGGAGCCAAAGCCGAAACCCTAAAAGAATTACTGGGAAAAGGCAGGGCAAAACAAGGCATCTTTGAAGGCAATCTGACGGAAGGCGAGCTGGAAATCGGACAGATTGCTTCTATGCTCACCAGAGAAGAGGATGTTGCGGAAATCATCCGGGACCTGATAAGAGACTACCGGGACAGATTAAACGAATTGAGCAGCCTTGACTATATTTCTCATTTTTGATGACAATACATCCCTATGATCCATTTTAACCGTACCCTACTGAGAAACGGCCTGACAGTCCTCTGCAACACGGACAGGAACACTCCTTTTGTATCTGTCAATATTTTATATAAAGTAGGCTCACGCAATGAGCAGGACACCCGGACCGGCTTTGCCCATCTGTTTGAACATCTGATGTTCGGCGGCTCCGCACACGTGGAAGACTATGACCGCCATGTACAATTGGCAGGAGGGGACAGCAACGCTTACACCACCAACGACCTGACCAACTATTACATCACTATCCCGGCAGATAATATAGAAACGGCTTTATGGCTGGAATCCGACCGGATGGCAGCCCTGAACTTTTCCCAACATGCCCTGGATGTACAAAAACAGGTCGTGATTGAAGAATTCAAACAAAGATACCTGAATAATCCCTACGGCGATGTATGGTTAAAACTGCGGCCTCTGGCTTATCAGGTACATCCCTACCGCTGGCCTACCATCGGCATGTCACCGGAACACATCGAAAAAGCCACACTAACAGACGTTAAAAACTTTTTCCATCACTATTACGCACCGAACAACGCCATCATCAGCCTAAGCGGAAACATAGAAACCGAGAAAGCCTTCTCACTCGTAGAGAAATGGTTCGGAGATATACCAGCCCACCACCTCTCCCTCCCGGAAATCCCCGGCGAACCTCTTCAAACCCGGGAAAGGCGGTTGGTTATTCCGGACAACGACGTACCGGCCGATGCAATTTACAAAGTATACCACATGGGAGGCCGGACCAGCGAAAACTTTTACACCTGTGACATTATTTCAGACATACTTTCCAATGGCCAGTCTTCCCGCTTGTATGTGAACTTGCTCAGAAACAGCCGGCTTTTCTCCGCCATAGATGCTTATGTCTCCGGAGACAAGGACCCCGGGCTATTTATTTTCAGCGGCAAACTGTCGGAAGGAACAACTATCGGACAGGCCGACCAGGCCATAGAAGAAGAGATTGAAAAATTTATCCGGGACACCATATCTGAACGGGAACTGCAAAAAGTAATACACAAAACCGAGTCCCGTATTTCTTTCAGCGAAATCAACTACCAAACCAAAGCCACCAACCTGGCTTTCTTTGAATTCCTGAACAATACGGAACTCATCAATACGGAAGCGTCACATTACCTGGCTGTCACACCGGAAAAAATCAAAACAACAGCCATCGGAACCTTCCGTAAAGAAAATTGTTCCACCTTGTGGTATCTGAAAAAGAAAAATTAAAGTATATGCCCAACCGAAACACAGCCCCTTCCATCGTTCCTTTATCCGCTCCGAAACTGTTAACCTCGGAGCATTTTACACTGGATAACGGGACAGAAGCCATATACCTGCACGACCCAAACCAGGAAGTCTTTAAAATAGATGTCATCTTCGAAGCCGGGATATATTACCAACCATCTCCCCTGATTGCTGCAACCACAATCAACATGCTCGGAGAAGGTACCCTGCACCATAATGCAGAAGAAATTGCCGGCATTTTCGACTATTACGGAGCATACATTGATTTCTGCTGCGGATTGAACAAATCGGAAGTCAGCCTGCTTTCCCTGAATAAATATGCGGAACCCACCGTCCGCATGCTGGCCGAATTGCTGACAGAAAGCACCATCCCGGAAAAAGAGCTGGAAATATTCCTGACCAATAAACGGCAGGAATTTCTGGTAAACCAAGAAAAAACCTCTTACCTCGCACGCAAAAAGTTTGCAGCTGTTTTATTCGGAGCAAACCATCCGTACGCCAATCAAATCCGGGAACAGGATTACACCGCCACCACATTGCAACAAATCCGGAGTTTCTACCAAAAATATATTCATACCCGGAAATGCCGGCTCGTCCTCTGCGGCAATATAAACGATTCTCTCCTGAAATTGGTAAACAATGCCTTTTCTTACACCCTGGCACCCGCACCGGAAGAGGATTTTCACACCCCCATTTTCCAACCGGAAAAAGCGGGGCATTACCCGGTTTACAAAGCTCCGGCCGTCCAGACCAGTATCAGAATCGGTAAAACCGGTGTAAGCCTTACCGACCCGGACTACGCGGGATTCATGTTACTGAATACTATCCTGGGAGGATACTTCGGTTCAAGGCTGATGTCTAATATCCGGGAAAACAAAGGCTATACCTACGGCATCCAGTCTTTCAACGTATGCATGCCACAAAGCAGCTACTGGTGTATCACCACGGAAGTCAACAAAGAATACACCCAGGCCACTTTACAGGAGGTTGAAAAGGAAATCCGTAGATTGCAGACAGAACCGGTACCCAGCGAAGAACTGCAACTGGTAAAAAATTTCCTGCATGGCGATATACTCAGGGAGATAGACGGTGTTTTCGCCCAGGCAGACGCTTTAAAACATAAACTGAATTACGGGCTGGACAACCGGTTCTACACAACCATGATTGAACAGATCAAAGCCTGTACTCCTGCAGAATTAAAACAACTGGCCCAAAAATACTGGCAACCGGAAGAGATGTATGTCATCACAGCCGGAGAATAAAATCACCTAATATCTCAAATCATGAAAGCAATTTATCTTCTTTTTTTACTGGCTTTGTCTGCCGTGACAACGCATGCCCAATCGCAACGGACAAAAGCAGAAAACCCGGAGGAACAATTTCAATGTACCCGGGAATTAGTAGAAAGCAGGCATTTTCAGATCCAAATTGACCGGGTTTATCCGCAAAACGGGATGGACGTTACTCCATTCAATCCGAAAGGCGAAATTATCCTCTGCGACAGTATGGCAGAAGGCAAGCTCCCCTTTTTCGGACGGGCCTATTCCCTGCCCTACAATGGAAACGGGAGTATCGAATTCAAAGCCCCCATACAAAATCAAAGCATGAAAACAACCGGTAAAAAGAAGAAAAAACGGATTACTTACCGTTTCTCCGTACCGGGTCAGAATGATTTTTTCCAATTCAGTATAGATATAGCTGCAAACCGAAATTGTTCCGTCAGCCTGACAAGCCACAACCGGGCACATATTTCCTATTCAGGCACCATCCACCCCCTCTCCGGAGAGGAGTTAAAACAGACCGGAAAGCGAGTCGAGCAACCGGTTTTGTAACCGAAAAAGCCATCCTACGTACATTCTGAAAAAAGAAGCATGTTCAGATTTCTCATATGCAGCGTAGGAATGGCTCTCATCCTTTTCCACAGCAAGGGCCAGACTCCGGTCCCCATTACGGACTTTCAAACCATCAGGACATTGGTGGACAGCAACCGGTTTGAGATGCAGTATACGATTGCCACCACCCACCATACTTTTTATCTTCAACCGATGACGCCCTATACAGACCAGCATATCAGGATTTCTCAAGACAGTGCCTTTATCGTCATCCGGGACAACAGGGCTGCAGGATATCTGCCCTATTACGGAAGCGGTTATGCCATGCCTCAAACCGGGCCCAAAGGCATTGTTTTCAGCAACACCATGACAGACCTGAATAAAAGCATCAAAGGAAAAGGGCGCCACCCGTCCATTTCTTATCAATTTTCTGTTGCCGGGAAAAACGACGCCTATAAAATCAATATCGACATCAGGTATAACGGCCAATGCTATCTATACATCAACAGCCTGAGACGCAGTCCTATTTCCTACATCGGTCAAATAGTGGAAAAAGTATTCTGAACCTCAAAACGGATTTCCCGGAAATCATTCTCAGTACCTGACCTTCCGGTTCCACCTTTGTAAAAAAAACAAAATAAATCGTAAAAAAAATCAGCCGGAACTTCTTCTACCACTTATACATACAGAATACTGTCCCAAAAACTATTTCATAAATCATTTTTTTTCCGTAATCTTGCAAATTGAATGGTGTGTAAGTTTCTAAATCAAAAGCACACAATTTATTAACAAAATAAATTACTATGTCACTTAAAAGGAATATTCTTGACTTAAGAAAAAGGAAAGAGATCGTACTTCAAGGTGGTGGCGAAGATGCTATTAAAAAGCAGGCTGCTATGGGGAAACTCACGGCTCGTGAGCGCATTGAGGGGATTTTGGACAAAGGTTCTTTCCATGAGTACGATATGTTCGTAGAGCATCAATCTAAAGATTTTGATATGGATAAAAAGGTTCTCCACGGAGACGGTGTCGTAATCGGTACCGGCACGGTATACGGAGAACCTGTTGCTATTTATGCACAAGACTTTACAGTTGCCGGAGGCTCACTGGGATTAATGCATGCCCGGAAAATCACCAAAATCATGGACCATGCCATCAAAATGCGCATGCCGATTATCGGAATCAACGATTCCGGTGGTGCCCGTATCCAGGAAGGGGTAGATTCGTTGGCAGGATATGGAGAGATTTTCTTCCGAAACACCCAGGCTTCCGGCGTGATCCCACAATTGTCCGTCATTCTGGGCCCTTGTGCCGGAGGTGCCGTTTATTCCCCGGCATTAACTGACTTCGTGTTTGTAGTAGACAACATTTCCAAAATGTTCATTACAGGTCCTGAAGTAGTAAAAACCGTACTCGGTGAAGAAGTCACGATGGAGGATTTAGGAGGAGCCCGCGTACACGCCTGTGTGAGCGGAAATGCCCATTTCTTTGCTTCCACGGAACAGGAATGCTTCGAACAAATCAAAAAACTGCTGACTTTCATTCCCTGGAACAATCAGCGTAAAGCCCGTTCTTTCCCTGCCAAAGCACCGAAAGCAGAATACAATATCGAAAAAATCCTTCCAGCCGATCCAACACAGCCGTATGATGTCCGGGACATCATCAAAGCAGTTGCCGACGATTCCGATTTCTTTGAAGTCCAGGAAAACTTTGCACAAAATATTGTAGTCGGTTTCGGACGCATCGATGGAGAAACCATCGGTTTCGTTGCCAACCAACCGTTGGTACTTGCCGGAGTACTGGATTGTGATTCTGCCGACAAAGCCGGACGCTTTATCCGCTTCTGCGATGCCTTCAATATTCCATTGGTGACATTCGAAGATATGCCGGGATATCTGCCGGGCGTAGAACAGGAATACATGGGAGTAATCCGCCACGGAGCCAAAGTACTATATGCTTACAGCGAAGCAACTGTGCCTAAAGTGACGGTCATCCTGCGTAAAGCATACGGCGGAGGTTACATTGCCATGAACTCCCGCCACCTGAAAGCAGACTTTATGTTTGCATGGCCCACTGCAGAAATTGCTGTAATGGGACCGGAAGGAGCCGCCAACATTATTTTCCGTAAGGAAATTAAAGAATCAGCTAACCCGGAAGAAACCCGCAAACAGAAAGTGGCTGAATACCGGGAAAAATTTGCAAATCCCTATGTTGCAGCTTCCAAGGGATATATCGATTCGGTAATAGAACCGTCAGAAACCCGTTTATTACTGAAACATTCTATCGAAGTTTCCGGAAACAAAACGGTTGTAACACCGGATAAAAAACACGGTATACCCCCGTTCTAAATAAATTGATAACTTCATAAAAGGAGGAAAAATGAGTGTTAAACTTGAAAAATTTATGCTGAACGGCGTGGAATACAAAACCCAGCTTACCCAGAAATGGATAAACCGGAAAAAATGGGAGGAACCCAATCCCTATTTGTTGACCTCCCACATTCCAGGTACGATCATGCATATTGAGGTAAAAGAAGGCCAGGCAGTTGAAGAAGGAGAATCTCTATTGATCCTGCAAGCCATGAAAATGAATAACCAATTGACTGCCCCTTTTTCCGGCAAAATAAAAAAGATCTGCGTCAATGTCGGGGATAAAATTCCCAAAGGAGCGTTAATGATCGAAATGGAAGAAAACGAAGCCGTCTGAATATGATTCTATGTGCTGGCGTAAACACGCCAGCACATTTATTATCTACACTTACTATCATGAGTTTTTTTGTTGCAGAACACATTACCAAAAATTACGCCAGTCACCGGGCTCTGGATGATGTTTCGATAGAAATTCCGGAAGGGGCTATTTACGGTTTGTTAGGTCCCAACGGAGCCGGAAAAACATCTTTAATCCGCATCATTACCCAAATCACCGGACCGGATTCAGGACAACTCTTTTTTAAAGGGAAACCACTGGCTATCTCTGACATGAGCCGTATCGGCTATCTGCCGGAAGAACGGGGATTGTATAAAAAAATGAAAGTCGGCGAACAAGCAGTCTATTTAGCCCGTCTGAAAGGAATTAGCAGGAGTGAAGCTATCCGTCAACTGAAAGCCTGGTTTGAAAAATTCGGAATCGCTGCATGGTGGGACAAAAAAGTAGAGGAACTTTCCAAAGGTATGGCACAGAAAGTTCAATTCATTACCACCGTCCTCCATCAACCCGAAATGCTGATTTTTGATGAACCGTTCAGCGGATTTGACCCGATTAACGTAGAGTTATTAAAAAAAGAAATCCTGGAACTGCGGCAAAAAGGAACTACAATCATTTTCTCTACCCACAACATGAGTTCCGTAGAAGAAATATGCAGCCACATCGCCCTCATCAACAAATCGCATAAAATCGTCGAAGGCCCCATCAATGAAATCCGTGAAAAATATGCCAACAACTCCTATCAACTGAGCATCCGCCCTAACGACGAAATCGACGTAGAAGAGCTGGCAGGTAAAGAATTTGAGGTACTTTCCAACCGTACGGAAGGCATACGCCAGGACATCGTACTACAAAAACTGACCGACTGCCCGACAAATACTCTGCTCTCCCGCTTCATCGGCCACACGGATATCCTGTCCTACGACAAAATCATTCCCAGCATGCATGACATCTTTATCAAACTTGTGAAAGAGCAATAAAAATCAATACCATGAATAAAATATTTATCATTATTGGTCGTGAATTTACTACCCGGGTAAAGAAAAAATCGTTCCTGATCACCACCATAGCCGTACCTTTGCTCTTCGTTGCATTCTATGCCTTTCTGATGTGGATGATGCTGAAAAAAGATACACAAGAAAGACAAATCGCTGTTATCAACGCTTCATCCATCAAAACCCCGTTGGAAAAAATCAACAACACCAATTTCATATACACCGATGAAAATATTACACAGGAAGAATCGGCAGACTATCTCCAGAAAAACGGATATTACGCCATACTATGGATTCCTGCCAATGTCATGGAAGAAGCGGACATCACCATAAACTCCTTCTCCCAGATTCCTCCGGAACTGGAAAGTAACATTCACACCCAACTGCAGAATAAAATCGAAAATATAAAAAAAGCTGCCGTAATTACCGAAACAAACTTACCTGACCTGGAAAAAAAACTGAACGCCACAAAAACCCCGGTAAAAATCCGCACTTTAAAACAATCGGACACAGGCGAAGCCAAAGAGAGCTCGTCAGCCATTGCTTCCATCATCGGCTTAATTGCAGGCATGGCCATTTACATGTTTATCTTCCTGTATGCGTCGGTCGTTATGCGTGGCGTCATCGAAGAAAAAACCAACCGCATCATTGAAGTATTGGTGTCGTCCGTAAAACCTTTTCAATTCCTCATGGGAAAAATCATCGGAGTAGCCTCCGTGGGATTGGTACAATTTCTCATCTGGATTTTTATCGGCCTCATCTCCGTTATGGCTCTGCTAAGCGCTTTTATGCCCAATATCGACATGGAAAGCCTGCGGAACACAACAGACCTTGTTGCCATGGCACAGACCAACAACTTAGACGTCGAACAGCTTGAAATGGTAAAAAACATTGCACAAACCATTGCCCCATCATACATCATCAGTTTCTTTGCGGCATTTATCTTCTTTTTCCTGGCAGGCTATCTGTTATATGCTTCCATCTTCGCCGCTATCGGTGCCGCTGTCGACAACGAAACCGACTCCCAGCAATTCATGACACCTTTAACCATTGTCCTGGTTGCAGCCCTCTATATCGGTATTGCTGCCATGCGAAACCCCGAAACGTCTATTGTCTACTGGGCATCATTTGTACCGTTCACCTCACCCGTAGTCATGCTCGTCCGCATGGCCTTCGGCGTCCCTACGTGGGAACTTCTGGTATCAGCCGCCCTGCTCATTGCCGCATTCATCTTTTTCACCTGGCTCTCCGCCAAAATATACCGTGTCGGTATCCTTATGTACGGCAAGAAACCCAGTTGGAAAGAACTTTATAAATGGTTAAAATACTAAGTTACGGACATAAAAAAATACCATCAAAGAGATGGTATTTTTTTATTAATAAGCAGTCCGTCAAATCTTATGGATAACCAATCCTGACCGGAGCTTCGGTTCAAACCATGTTGTCTTCGGAGGCATAATATTACCTGTATCGGCAATATTCAGCAACTGTTCCATAGACACCGGATAGAGAGCAAAAGCCACTTTCATTTCACCGCTATCAACCCGCTTTTTCAATTCTCCTAATCCCCGGATACCTCCGACGAAATCAATCCGTTTCGAGGTACGCAAATCCTGTATATCCAGAATATCAGCCAATACGTGCTTAGAAAGAATAGTCACGTCCAAAACCCCGATAGGGTCTGCATCATTGTATGAGCCGGGTTTAGCGGTAAGACGGTACCATTTTCCGGCCAGATACATACTGAATTCATGTAATTTGGCAGGATGATACACCTCAGTTCCCATCTCCTGCACCTCAAAATGAACTTTCAGCTTCTCCAACAACTGAGCTTCCGTCAGACCGTTCAGGTCTTTTACTACACGGTTATAATCAATAATCTTTAACTGATGATCGGGGAAATGCACTGCCATGAAGAAATTATATTCTTCATTACCGGTATGATGCGGATTCTTTGCTTTATATTCAGCACCGATACGGGCAGCAGCAGCCGTCCGGTGATGACCGTCAGCCACATAAGTATACGGTACTTTGGTCGCAAACAATTCCTCCAGACGCTTGTTCGTCTCCGGACAATGAATTGCCCAGAAATGATGTCCGAAGCCATCCTCTGCCACAAAATCATAATCAGCTTTCTGATTCTTTACAATATTTTCAACAATAGCATCAATCTCAGGCACAGCACGGTAAGCAAAGAAAACCGGCTCCAGGTTAGCATTTACATAACGGGTCAGTACCATCCGGTCTTCCTCCTTATCCGGACGGGTCAATTCATGTTTTTTAATAACCCCGTTCATATAATCCTCACAAGCCGCACACCCCACAATTCCATACTGAGTGCGTCCGTCCATCGTCTGAGCATAAATATAGAACTTCGGTTCCTCATCCTGCACAAGCCATCCCTTTTCCTGAAACATTTTAAAATTCTCGACACTCTTATGATAAACCGTCTCAGAATGAATATCCGTTCCTGCCGGACAGTCAATCTCAGCACGGGTCACATGCAACAAAGACTTCGGTTTGCCGGAAGCCATCTGTGCAGCTTCTTCCGAATTCATCACATCATAAGGCAGACAAGCCAATTCCTCACATACCTTCTGGTCTGGAGTACGCAAGCCTTTAAATGGTTTTACTATTGCCATAAATTATAATTTTAATCGTAAGTTTAAACTTCACGGTTACCCTATTATAAAACTTGCCAATGTGCCCAACCTGTTATTGGTACATTGGCAAGAAATAAGCCGGTAACCTATTATTTATTTACTTTGAATTTAGCATCTCCATGCTCCAGATAGGCTACAATCTGACGGGCTGCAGCAAGACCTGCGTTAATATTTGCCTCCTCAGTCTGAGCTCCCATTTTTTTCGGAGTAAAGAAATAACGTCCTTCAAACGGAGCAAAATCAGCAGCATTATCCGGTGCGATATCGGAAATATACTTCAAATCCGGACGGTCTGACATTAACTTCAGCAAACCTTCCTCATCAATGACCTCCTTACGGGCTGTATTAATCAATACCCCGCCTTTAGGCATCCGGTTCACCAATTCATAATTGATGGATTTTTTGGTCTTGTCTGTAGCCGGAATATGCAGCGATACATAATCACACATGCCGTACATCTCTTCTGCAGAGTGCAAAGGAATAGCACCGGCAGCCTGAATCTGCTCGTCTGTCATGAACGGGTCAAAAGCAAACACTTCCATACCGAAACCTTTGGCAATACGTCCGACATTCTGCCCTACATTTCCATAAGCATGGATTCCGATTTTCTTACCTTTCAATTCATGACCGGATTTACCGTTATAAAAATTACGGGCCAAATAAACTGCCATACCAAAAACCAATTCTGCAACAGCATTGGAATTTTGTCCCGGTGTATTCATTGCGACAACACCATGAGCCGTACACGCCTGTAAATCAATGTTATCATAACCGGCACCTGCCCGTACAATCACTTTCAGCTTCTTAGCAGCATCAATCACCTCTTTCGTTGCCTTATCGGAACGGATAATCATAGCTTCCACATCAGCCACAGCCGCAATCAACTCTTCCGGAGAAGTATATTTTTCCAACAATACAAGTTCGTATCCCTGAGCTTCCACAATCTCCCGGATTCCTTTTACTGCCACAGGAGCAAAAGGCTTATCAGTCGCAATCAGAACTTTTGTCATAAATTCAGAATTAAAGAGTTATTTTTTATGATTTTTTTCAAATTCCTGCATAGCAGCAATAAGCGCACGTACATCATCCATCGTACATGCATTATAAGTAGAAGCACGGAAACCACCAACCAAACGATGTCCCTTTACGCCCACAATATTTTTGGATTTGCAGAAATCCAGGAATTCTTTTTCCAGTTCCTCATATCCTTCAGCCATAACAAAAGGAATATTCATACGGGAACGGGAACCTTCTTCCACCACTGCACGGAAAACCGTATTCCGGTCAAATTCAGCATACAGCGCGTCACATCTCTCAATAGCCATTCTCTCCATTGCTTCCACACCACCCATCTGTTTAATCCATTTTAAAGTCTGACCTACAGCAAAAATATTGATACACGGAGGCGTATTGAACATAGAACCATTCTCCACATGAGTCTGATATTTCAACATAGTCGGAATTTTCCGGTCAGCAACCACTTTATCCAGATAATCATTACGGATAATAACAAAAGTAGCACCTGCAGGTCCTAAATTCTTCTGACATCCGCCATAAATCATCATATATTTCGTCACATCCACCGGGCGGCTGCAAATATCAGAAGACATATCAGCAATCACAGGCACAGGGCTATCCAAATCTTCAAAAATTTCCGTACCGCGAATCGTATTATTCGAAGTAATATGCAGATAATCCACATCAGAAGGAATCTTGAAACCTTTCGGATAATAAGTAAAATTCCGGTCTTCAGAAGAAGCAATCACTTCCACTTCTCCCCACAATTTAGCCTCAGCAATGGCTTTCTTCGACCAAACACCTGTATTCACATAAGCAGCCTTCTTACCCAAGAAATTGTAAGGAATCATGCAAAATTGCATACTGGCACCACCACCGAGAAAAATAACGGAATAATTATCCGGAATATTTAAAACTTCTTTAAACAAAGCAACAGTCTCATCATAAACTGCCTGAAAATCAGCAGAACGGTGAGATACTTCAAGGATGGACTGACCACAATTTCCCAGTTCATTAACAGCTTTTGCCGTATTTTCCAAAGTCATATCCGGTAATTTACACGGACCAGCATTAAAAATATGTTTTCTCATCTTGTATAATAATTTAAAGTGTTCTATTTAGCTTTTCCTTTCGGAAACGTTACAAATATGCAAATTTTCCTTCAATATACTTGCCATTTAAATAAAAATATTCGAATTTAATTCCTCTTTACAAAAACCATTTCAATAAACCCGAAATTCCCCGTAAAAAGCGGGACTGAATAGTCCCGCTACAGCACTCATCAAAAAAACGGAGTTTTTACAATCTTAGCCTTCAAAGCTTTATTCCGAACCCGGATAAAAATTTCCGAATCCAGTTTATGGAATCCGCTTTTCACATATCCCGTACCGATAGATTTTCCCGTCAACGGCGATACCGTTCCGGAACAAACCACTCCGATTTCATTTCCCTCTGCATCTTCTATCGGATATCCCTGACGGGCAATACCCCGGTCTACAATCTCAAACGGCTTCATGTAGCGGGCTGGTTTATCAGCCTTCATCTTCTCATGGTATTCCCGCATAATAAAGTCATTTCCCGGCACAAACTTAGTGATCCATCCCAGACTAGCCTCTATCGGACCATGCTCATCGTCAATCTCATGCCCGTATAAACAAAAACCAGCTTCCAGGCGAAGGGTATCCCGGGCTCCTAAACCGATAGGCTGAATGCCAAACTCTTTTCCTGCCTCGAAAACAGCATTCCACAAACGCTCAGCATCTTCATTATACGCATAAACTTCACATCCGCCGGCACCGGTATACCCCGTAGTGGAAAAAATCACTTTATCAATACCAGCAAAAGAAATCTCCTTAAAAGTATAATACTCCATATCAGTCACATTCTCCGAAGTCAGCTTTTGCATCGCCTTTAAAGCCAAAGGCCCCTGTATCGCCAACTGACAAATACGGTCGGAAGCATTTTCCAGTTCAACCCCGGGCTTCATCCCCAATTCTGCACCATACTTCACAACCCAATTCCAGTCCTTTTCAATATTAGCAGCATTCACCACCAAAAGATATTTTTCCGGACTGAAACGATAAACCAACAGGTCATCCACAATCCCCCCCCTTTCATTCGGAAAACAACTGTACTGAACCTTACCGTCCACCAAAGCCGCTACATCATTCGTCGTTAATTTCTGTACCAGTTCAAAAGCCTTCGGCCCCTTTATCCAAAACTCACCCATGTGAGAAACATCAAACACACCTAATTTTTTCCGAACCGTTAAATGTTCTTCTTTTATACCCGTACTGTATTCAATAGGCATATTATAACCGGCAAAAGGAGCCATCCGGGCTCCCAAAGCCTCATGAAAATGAGTAAAAGGAGTTGTTTTCATTCTTTATTTATATTAAGTTACATTAAAGAGCTTTACTTCATTCTGTATTCCCGGGAAATACTCCTACTTATTGCTAACGTTTGCAATGGAAAACTTCACAAAGATATAATTTATCTCCATTCACCTTCTCTCTTTTGGTTAATTTTTCTTAGTATTTATATACCACTTTGCAGTAAATCTCACTTTTTGTACTTTCCAATACCAAATCATAAAAAAAGACCTGCAAGGAAAAAATCTTCCCCATGCAGGCCCTCTTTCTTTTATCGGTTTATATCCTTAACATCCCAAAGTAGCCACCATCACAGCCTTAATGGTATGCATACGGTTCTCTGCCTCATCAAATACGATAGAATTCGGCGATTCAAAAACCTCTTCTGTCACTTCAACACCATCCAGTCCGAACTGGCGGTGTACATCCCGGCCGACCTGAGTTTCCAGATTATGATATGCCGGAAGACAATGCATAAACTTACATTTAGGATTAGCGGTCATCTCCATCACCTTGGCATTTACCTGATAAGGCTTCAGCATCTTTATCCGCTCTTCCCATACTTCCGCAGGCTCACCCATAGATACCCAGACATCGGTATAAAGAAAATCACATCCTTTCACGCCAGCTTCCACGTCATCCGTTACAGTTACTGTAGCACCCGTTTCCCTGGCTATTTCCTGACAGGTCGCCACCAAAGCAGCATCAGGCTGCAACCCCTTCGGAGCAACAATCCGGACATCCATACCCATCTTAGCACCTCCTACCATCAAAGAATTGCCCATATTATAGCGGGCATCTCCCAAATAAGCAAAAGTAATCTGATGCAAAGGCTTATCCACGTGCTCAGACATCGTCAGGAAATCAGCCAGAATCTGAGTCGGATGGAATTCATTTGTCAACCCGTTCCACACCGGCACACCCGCATAACGAGCCAGTTCCTCTACAATCTCCTGAGAAAATCCCCGGTACTCTATTCCATCATACATCCGCCCCAATACCCTGGCCGTATCTTTCATGGATTCTTTTACCCCAATCTGTGAACCGGTCGGTCCCAGATAAGTCGTGTGAGCCCCCTGGTCATATGCAGCCACTTCAAAAGAACAACGCGTACGGGTAGAAGTCTTTTCAAAAATCAAAGCAATATTTTTCCCTTTCAGACGGGGTTGTTCCGTACCGGCGTATTTCGCTTTTTTCAAATCTGCTGCCAGATTCAGCAAATATTTAATTTCTTCCGGAGTAAAGTCCAGTAATTTCAGAAAATTTCTGTTTCTTAAGTTTAAAGCCATATCAATCCTATTTTTAAATGAAACCTTAATTTTAACTATAAATGACAAATTTATAAAAAAATCTTACTCATAATACATGGTAATCTTCGACCCATAATGCCGGTCTTCCAACTTGGTAGCCTCCGTAATCACCGCTTTCTGTCCCCCCTTCTCCACAAACGACAGACATGCACGTATTTTGGGAGCCATACTACCCTCTCCAAACATCCCGGCTTCCAAATATTTCATCGTATCCGCATAATCCAGGAATTCCAGAACTTCCTGTGTCGGTTTCCGGTAATCTTTGTAAATATAAGGCACATCCGTCAAAATATACAGTTCATCCGCCTTTATCCGGCTGGCTATCATAGCCGAAGCAAGGTCCTTGTCTATCACCCCTTCTATCGCCTGCAACATTCCGTCCCCATCTATATATACCGGAATCCCACCTCCGCCACCGGTAATCACAATACTGCCGGCACGGGCCATCCGCTCCACGAGTGCAGCATTTTTGAAATCAACGGGACAGGGAGAAGGGACAACACGCCTCCATCCTCCTTCCACTTTCACCTCTTCCTTAAACACCCAGCCGTGTTCCTGCGCCAGACGGTCTGCTTCCTCCCGGGTGTAAATCTTACCTACCCTTTTGGTCGGATTTTGCAAGGCCGGATCATGCTGATCCACAACGACCTGTGAAATCATAGAAACCACATGACGGCTTAACCCCTGTTCCTTCAGGACATTCCTTAAATTCCGCTCTATCATATACCCAATCTGTCCCTGCGAATAAGCCACACACATATCTAAAGTCATCGGAGGCAAACCGTACATCTTCACCCCCGCATCATCGCTCATCAAAATATTCCCCACCTGAGGTCCGTTTCCATGAGTGATAACTAAATTATAACCATCCCGTACCAAATAAATCAAATTTTCCAGAGTCTCTCGGATGTTCTGATTCTGCTCCTCCACCGTACCCTTTTGGTTCCCTCGCAAAATAGCATTTCCCCCCAGAGCAACCACTGCTAATTTTTTTTCCTCCATATATCTTCCTATAAAATTAAACTTCTTATTTTTTTCTTGACAAATTTAAAAAATCGACACATTCAAAAAATAGCATTTTACTCTTTTTCACTGTCCGCAAACGTTTGATTATCAACAAAAGGTATAATTATGCTGTCCGTTTTTATAATTATGCGGCATAAAAACGGCCAACCATAGGAATCTCTTTTTCTTTTTATCCAATTTTACTACCTTTGTCCTATCATGGAAGAAAAGGACAACAATACTCAAAAGCATTCCCTGTTCAGCAAATTAATGAACAAATACACGATGACTTTGCTTGTATTCCTGGTATGGCTTACTTTTTTCGACCGAAACAACTTCATTAATAAAATACAGTTGAAAAATAAAATCACAACACTGCAGAAAGAAAAAGCATATTACCAGCATAAAATCGAGGAAGATAATCGGAAAATGCAGGAATTATTGAGTAATAAAGACAACCTTGAAAAATTTGCCAGAGAGCAATATCTCATGAAAAATAAAAATGAGGATATTTTTGTCATCGTTAAGGAATAAAGGAAGTGGGACGCATCATAGCCATTGATTACGGCAAAAAAAGAATAGGACTCGCAGTGAGTGACCCCTGTGGAATTATTGCAACAGGACTGGGAACTGTCGGACCTCATGAAATATTTCAGTATCTCCAGCACTACCTGAACCAGGAAAAAGTAGACCTGTTCGTCGTAGGCCATCCCAAACAAATGGATAACAGCGACTCTGAAAGCATGAACTACATCAAACCTTTTTTAGTAGGTTTGAAACACAAATTTCCGGCTGTCCCCATCGTGATGTATGACGAGAGATTTACTTCCGTCTTAGCACACAAAGCCCTGCTCGAAGGAGGTGCCAAAAAGAAAATCCGACAGGATAAATCCCTGATAGACACTATGAGTGCTACTATTATCCTGACTTCTTATATGGAACAACAAAGGAATCTGAAAAACTGACCATATAAATTTACATCATATGTTTTTACCTATCATAGTCTACGGTCATCCTACTTTACGCAAAGTGTCGGAAGACATTACAATGGATTATCCGGAATTAAACAAATTCATCCAGGATATGTTTTACACCATGGATGAAGCAGACGGTGTAGGACTGGCAGCCCCCCAAGTAGGACGCAACATCCGCATCTTCACCGTCGATGCCAACGCCTTTGAAGAAATAGATCCCGATTGCAAAGGCTTCCGCAAAGCATTCATCAATGCACATATCCTCGAACGCTGGGGCGATGAAACCAACCGGAATGAAGGATGTCTCAGCATCCCCGGCATCCATGAAGATGTAAGAAGAAAAGAACATATCCGGATTGCCTACATGAACGAAAAAGGAGAACAATTGGAAGAAGAATACTCAGGCATAAAAGCCTGGATCATCCAGCATGAATACGACCACCTGGACGGCATTCTTTTTACCGACCATCTTTCCGCCTTGAAAAAAAGGCTTCTAAAAAATAAACTCAACAATATCAGTCTTGGCAAATTCAAGGCCGCCTACCGGGTCATTCTTCCAAAATAAAACGACCGGGAAACCTGAGAAAAGCACTTCTGATAAATGTGAAATTGAGAATATTTTTGTAACTTCTACAAAAAGTTTTCAATTTCATATGTTGGTGTAAACTTCAATCCCAAATATCCGTTCCTGTATCTGACAGCCAGTCTTATAACAGGTATTCTCTGCCAGGACGCATTTCCACTGCCCGGAAGAGTAGTCTATCTTTTGTTTGCCATAGCGTTGCTTTTTTATTTTCCAAGCCCTGTCCGGAAATACTGCGATATTTTTCTCCTGCTGGCTATTTTCGGTATCGGCATTTCCGTATCTTCACATCCACACAAGCTTTATCCGGAAGAAAACATCTACTTCTTCCAAGGCCGTTGTGAAGAACAACTTCCCTATAACCAATATATTCTCTCGACAGGTAACACCAGATTCTATCTGAATCTGTATACTCCGGAAATAACTTACCATCCGGGCGACTCACTTGCTTTCTACACAAGCATATCAACCATACCGGATATTTCAAATCCGGGAGAATTCAATACAGCCCATTATCTGAAACAAAAAAAAGTATACCACCGACTATTCCCTCTCACCGAAATTACTCAATGGCATTCCACACACCTCCCGTCCTTCAGTTTTAAGCAATTCAGAAAATCTCTCATCCGGAAAAGCCAAATCCTTACCCAGGACTCTGCCTGCCATATGCTCATACAAGCCTTGTGCCTCGGCTACAAAAACGATTTAGATGCCGACACCAAACACCTTTTTATCGAAACAGGTACCATCCATCTATTGGCTGTTTCCGGTTTGCATACCGGTGCAATCTATCTGTTTCTGCTCTACCTCTTCAGATACATAGGACTCTACGGTCCTAAAAAAGAACTCTGTATACTTCCCCTGCTTTGGATGTATGCCTGCCTGACCGGTCTTTCCCCATCCGTTGTACGGGCAGCAACCATCCTGTCCTTTATCAGCATCGGGAAAGCCTTCAACAAAAATTATATTCCCCTGAATGCATTGGCCGCATCGGCTTTCTTCACCTTACTCCTGCATCCCCACTTGCTGCAATCCCTCAGTTTTCTTCTCTCATACAGTGCCTACACCGGCATCCTGACCATTTACCCTTTATTACACCGGTTACCAGGGAAATTACCTCCCGTTCTTTCCCACTTATACAACAGCTGCTGTGTTTCCATCGCTGCTCAAATTCCCACCCTCCCCATCGCAGCATATTACTTTCACACCATCCCCCTGAATAGTTTTCTTATTAACATCATCGCCATACCTCTCGCAACACTTTTCCTGTACAGTTCAGCCATTTGCCTGGTCCTTCCGGTGGCTGTCGCCCAATATCTTATTATTATTCCGGAAAACCTTTGCCGGCTATTGCTTTACACCCTCAGACTCTTCCATCCGTTCAGCATAAACCTTCACCAACTGTACCCCACCCCCGTATGTGTCTTATCAGGATACGTTTGCCTATTTTGTCTACTTTTTTATTTATCGCAAAGGAAAAAAATAAGGCTGATATACAACATCCTCTCTCTGACAATCTTCATCGCCTATCTGACAATCCTGAACCTCCGGTTATCTTCACAAAAAGAAGTAGTCATTTTCCACTTCCATCAAAAAACCGGAATCCTGCTGAATTACAAAGGATTCTATACAATCCTGACCGAAACTCCTTCAGTTAAAAATAAATTGCAACCTTACCTCCTCTCCCGCAAGCTTAAGCCCCTGCCACCCCAAAACAATTATATGGATGAATCCCTCTGGATATATCAATCTCATTTGCAAACATCACAAGACACCATCGGGATTCTGACCCCTCAAAATAAAATCTATGCCCCCTGCCAATCTTTAATCATCACAGGAAATCTGCATCCGAAACAGGTATTTCCGGATACCATGCCCATCTCTTTTCCTTCCCGGATTATCCTTGATGGCTCCAACAACAAATCCACCCATCTGAAATGGAATGCCTTTTGCCAGGAACACAATATTGTTTTCCGTACCACTTCCACAGAAGGATATATCCGTCTCAGTTTAAAATAAACCTTTATTCCACTTTTAATCTCATTATTTTAGTAAATTTGTCCCCAATTAGTTTGTTAAAAACCATGAATATTGTTATCGCAGGAGTAGGATCCGTCGGGACACACCTCGCCCGTATGTTAAGCCGCCAGGAACACAACATTATGCTGATTGATACCAATCAGGAAAAGTTGGAGGAACTGGAAAGCCAAATAGACGTCCTGTACATCGTCGGTTCCTGTACCTCCATCGGTGCATTAAAAGATGCGGAAGTCGGGAAATGCGATCTCTACATAGCCGTCAACCCATTGGAAGAACAAAACATCAATTCCGCCATACTGGCCAAAAAATTAGGAGCCAAGCAAACCATTGCCCGTGTCAACAACAGCGAATATCTGGAAACAGAAAATGCCGAATACCTGCGTTCTATCGGAATTGATTCGCTCATCTATCCGGAAAGACTTGCAGCAGAGGAAATTGTAGCCTCCCTCAAACAAGCCGGCTCACGCCAGATGCATGAGTTTTCCGACGGACGCCTCCAATTACTGGGGATAAAACTATGGGAAAATGCTCCCATTCTCAACCACACCCTGATCAAAATGGCCGAAATATACGGAGCAGATCAATTCCGCATCGTAGCCATAAAACGGCACAACCACACCATTATTCCCCGGGGAAATGACGAACTGAAATACGGAGACCTCATATTCGTGGTCACCCGTCCTTCTTTTATCCCCAATGTGTTCACCCTTTGCGGCAAAGAGCAATTTGAAATAAAAAATATTGTAATTGTCGGAGCATCCCGAATCGGCATCAAAACCGCCTCCTTGCTGGAAAAACACTATAATGTAAAAATCATCGAAAAAGACCGGGAAAAATGCATCCAGTTGGCAGATAAACTGCAATCTACCTTGGTCATTAACGGCGACGGACGAGACCTCACCCTGCTGAGGGAAGAAGGAATAAAAAACATTGATGCTTTCATCAGCCTCACCGGCTCATCCGAAACCAATATCCTCTCCTGTCTTCTGGCCAAAAAAATGGGAGTCAAAAAAAGTGTTGCAGAGGTAGAAAATATCGACTACATCGACCTGGCTGAAAATATAGGTATCGGAACCCTTATCAATACAAAACTTATTGCTGCCTCCCACATCTACCGCTATACAATGAATGTAGATGTGAAACATTTGAAATTCCTGACTTTTTCTGAGGCAGAAGTTTTCGAACTGGAAGCAAAACCGGGTTCCAAAATCACCCGCAATCTGCTCCAGAATATGCATTTCCCCACGGATGCGACCGTTGGGGGCGTTTTCCGGGGAGATGAAACCATCATTGCCAAAGGAGATGTACAAATACAGGCCGGAGATAATGTTGTCATTTTCGCACTACCCAATGCCGTCAAAAAGGTAATCAAATACTTTCAGTAATCAATTTACCAGTCAATAAACAAATCTTCAGCTTACTAAAATGATAAATTTCCGTTTTATATCTAACCTCATGGGACGGTTACTGATAGTTGAGAGTGCTTTCCTGCTGATATGTGTAATCGTTGCTCTGGTCTATCAGGAAACGGATATTATGGCCTTTTTTTACACCACGCTAATCACCGGAATTGCAGGTTTTCTAATGATTAATTTCATAAAAATCAAAGACCGCACACTTGCCAAAAAAGACGGTTATTTCATGGTCACCATGGTATGGATTGTCTTCTCCCTGTTCGGCTGTCTGCCATACCTGATAGCAGATTCCATTTCCTCTTTTCCGGATGCCTTTTTTGAAACAATGTCGGGCTTCACAACCACCGGTTCTTCTGTCCTGAACAACATCGAAGCGCTACCTCACGCCATCCTTTTCTGGCGCTCCCTGACCCAATGGATGGGAGGATTAGGGATCATCACCCTGTTTATTGCCATCCTTCCCAGCCTGGGAATTGAAGGCCGGGACCTCTATGTAGCGGAAGTACCCGGCCCCACCCATAGTAAAACCTCCTTTACCTTTACCTCCTCAGCCCGCCAAATGTGGATAATCTACACCTCACTAACCTTTTTACAAACTCTTTTGCTCATGCTGGGAGGTATGGACTTCTTTGACGGAATATGTCACGCTTTTACCACCATGGCCACCGGAGGGTTTTCCACCAAACAAACCAGTGTCGCCTACTGGGATTCTGCCTATATCCAATATATACTCATCGTTTTCATGTTCATCGCAGGAACAAACATGGGATTAATCCACTGCGCTATCCGGGGAAACTGGAACAAATTATTGAAAGATAATGAATTTCGGATTTATCTGATTTTAGTTTTACTTGTAAGCATAACCATCGGATTCATCTTATATGCAGAAGATTGGGCCAATCTCGAAAAAAGCATGCGTGATGCTACTTTTCAGGTAGTCACTCTAATTACCACTACCGGATTCGCTACCGTCGACTACCTGCAATGGCCTCCCTTCCTGGGACTGATTTTATTCCTTCTCTTCTTTATCGGAGCCTCGGCCGGTTCCACTTCCGGAGGTATGAAAATTATTCGCGTTTACCTGCTTTTTAAAAATTCATTTATTGAATTTAAAAGAATCATCCATCCCAACGGAATCATCAATGTCAAATACAACAACAAAACTGTCCATCCCAACATCATGACCGGCATGATGGGATTTGCCATACTTTATATGATTGTTTTTACCATTGGCAGCATCATCATGACCCCCTTTACCGAAGACCTGAGCACAGCCTGCAGTGCAGTCATTACCTGCATGAGCAACGTAGGACCGGGATTCGGAAGTATCGGTCCAATGTATTCATTCGCCCATCTGAATGAATTTGCTAAAATCTTCCTGGCTTTCCTAATGCTTATCGGACGTTTGGAAATCCTGACTGTAATGGTACTTTTTACCAGAGCATTCTGGAAAAAATAGCCCCTAAGAAATACGCTCAATTGTCAGCTCAGGCAAATTATGCATGAATTGCAACAACTCGCTTTCATCCAAATAACGCTTCGTCTTAATCACCATAGTCACCCGGTAAACTTCCATATGCTGCAAAGGTTCATGCTGAACATCATAACTGGTAACCCGGTAATTTCTCAAATGCAATTCACTGATTACCCTTTTTAAATTTTCTTTGTCTGTAGTAGAAAATACCAATAAAGAACTATGTTCCCCGACATTCTTAAAAACAATAGTCAAAAACTCTAATCCAATCAAAGTAAACACCATCGCAGAAACACCAATCCAATACATCCCGCCTCCTACTGCCAGACCTATTCCGGAAGTCGCCCATAATCCCGCAGCCGTAGTCAACCCCCGGACAAATTGCTTCTGTATCAAAATAGTACCAGCCCCGATAAAACCGATGCCACTGACCACCTGTGCCGCCACCCGGCTGGGGTCCAGACCGATACCCGGCTTACCCAAGACATCTGTAAATCCATGCTGGGATACTATCATAAGCAAAGCACTCCCGATGGCTACCAGAAAATGAGTTCGCAGTCCCGCTTCTTTAGCCCTGTATTCCCGGTCCCATCCGATAATACCTCCCAACACTCCCGCTACAATTAAACGTAAAATATAGTCCCCGTACATTTTTTTTCCTCCTTTCTTTTATCCATATCCTTCCATACGTCCCAAACATCCCAAACGTTTCTTTATTTTCCGGCAAAAATAATGCCAAACAAAAGGCTGTCTTATTCAGACAGCCCATATATCCGTAAAACTCCTTTCTATTCCAGTTCCCCTATCCCCTGACGGACGATCTCTATCGTTCCCTTAGAACAATCTACAACCGTCGAAGCCACATTCTGACCATATCCCCCATCTATCACCAAATCCACCAACTTCCCGTATTTCTCAAAAATCAACTCCGGGTCTGTCATATACTCAGCCACATCATCCTCTGCTTTCACCGAAGTTGTCAACAAAGGATTTCCCAATTCTTCTACAATAGACAAAATAATGGCATTATCCGGCACACGAATACCGATTGTCTTGCGCCTGTTCATCATCACATGAGGCAATTTATTGGTTGCCGGCAAAATAAATGTAAAAGGGCCTGGCAAATAACGCTTCATCACCTTAAAAATATCGTTACTCACTTTGGCATAGGCGGCAATATTTGAAAGATCACGGCAAATCATAGAAAAATTAGCTTTCTCCGGTTTTACTCCTTTCAACTGACAAACCCGTTGCACTGCCTTCACATGATTGATATCACAGCCAATCGCGTAAACAGTATCCGTAGGATAAATAATTACCCCACCATTCTTCAGCACCTCAACCACTTTCAGAACATCCTGCATATTCGGATGCTCTTCAAACAACCTGATAAACATAAATTATATCAATCATTCACCTTTTTATAGTCCTCCAGAAACTTTGCTAAACCACTATTAGTCAACGGATGGTTCAGCAAACCTTTAATAGCTGCCAAAGGACAGGTGGCAACATCAGCACCCACCTCTATACATTGGATAATATGTTGGGTTGTCCGGATTGAAGCTGCCAGAACTTGAGTGGAATAACCGTAATAAGTATACATATCCACAATCTTACTTACCAATTCAATCCCATCACTCGAAATATCGTCCAAACGTCCGACAAAAGGAGAAACATATGTAGCTCCGGCCTTGGCTGCCAACAGCGCCTGTCCCGGCGAAAACACCAAAGTGCAATTGGTACGGATTCCTTCCCCCGAAAAATATTTAATCGCCCGGATGCCATCTGCTATACAAGGCACCTTTACCACAATATTCGGATGCAAAGCAGCCAATTCCTCACCTTCTTTAAGCATACCGACATAATCAGTAGCAATCACTTCCGCACTGACATCCCCGTCCACCATATTACAAATTTCAACGTAATGCTTTTTACAATTCTCCACCCCTTTTATACCTTCTTTCGCCATCAAGGACGGATTCGTAGTCACACCATCCAACACTCCCAGTTCACTGGCTTCCTTAATTTGAGCTAAATTTGCCGTATCAATAAAAAATTTCATAATTCTATTCTATTAAGTTATAAATGTGAGTAAAACAAAATTAGAATATTCTTACCAATAAACTATCTATCCAGTCGAATTTTTTTAATCACCATTATTTTCCCTATTCTTTGAGGCAAAAAATATTCTTCAAATTATTCCGGAATATCCACATCATTTATACACTTTCACCCGTATACCCATCCAGAACATGAAACCTATGCAAACAAAAATATTAAATAAGAAAAAAAAGGACTACCTTCAAATGCTCCTACTGCTCATTCTGCTATGCCTCTATGCATATCATGAATCCCACCTATCTACTCACTCTTTGTTTTTCCATAACCTCACTCTTGAAACCGGCTCTCCGGCAATATCCCCCTCCATTGCCCCCTCCATGCATCCGTACTAACGGTACGCCAACACAAATACATTCCACTTACGTCACCACAACCTTTCAGCATTGTGCCGGCAGAAGCAAAGACCGGAATCATCCCGGAACATCATGACAACCGGCAGCCACATGCCATATCCAAAACAAAAAGCGAGTCGCATCACTGCAACTCGCTTCACTAATTCGGCATCGACCTACTCTCCCACCGGAAGGCAGTACCATCGGCACGCTGGGGCTTAACTTCTCTGTTCGGAATGGATAGAGGTGGATCCCCCAGGTTATAGACACCTTTTAATTCCATCATATGCCTTTCAATTCAATTTGACATTACACCGGAAACATCAGAAAAATATACATCCACCAACAAGTAAACTTTCGGGTCATTAGTATTGCTCGGCTGTGCCGTCACCGACTATACACCTGCAACCTATCAACGTTCTCATCTCGAACGACCCTGTAAGGATATCTCATCTTGAAGCTGGCTTCGCGCTTAGATGCTTTCAGCGCTTATCCAATCCATACATAGCTACTCAGCAGTGCATTTGGCAACACAACTGATACACCAGAGGTATGTCCAACCCGGTCCTCTCGTACTAGAGTCAGAGCTCCGCAAATATCCCGCGCCCACAACAGATAGGGACCGAACTGTCTCACGACGTTCTGAACCCAGCTCGCGTGCCACTTTAATCGGCGAACAGCCGAACCCTTGGGACCTTCTCCAGCCCCAGGATGTGACGAGCCGACATCGAGGTGCCAAACCGCTCCGTCGATTTGAGCTCTTGGGAGCGATCAGCCTGTTATCCCCGGAGTACCTTTTATCCTTTGAGCGATGGCCCTTCCATACGGAACCACCGGATCACTATGCTCTTGTTTCCAACCTGATCGACGTGTCAGTCTCACAGTCAAGCACCCTTTTGCCATTGCACTCTACAGACGATTACCAAACGTCCTGAGGGTACCTTGAGAAGCCTCCGTTACGCTTTTGGAGGCGACCACCCCAGTCAAACTACCCACCATGCAATGTCTCCCTAACGGGATTAGAACTCAGATAACAGAAGGGTCGTATTTCAACGACGGCTCCATAGCACCTGACGATGCCACTTCTATGCCTCCGACCTATCCTACACATCGGTTACCCAATTTCAATGCAAAGCTGCAGTAAAGGTTCACGGGGTCTTTCCGTCCCGTTGCGGGTATCCGGCATCTTCACCGGAACTACAATTTCACCGAGATCATGGCTGAGACAGTACCCAGATCGTTACACCATTCGTGCAGGTCGGAACTTACCCGACAAGGAATTTCGCTACCTTAGGACCGTTATAGTTACGGCCGCCGTTTACTGGGGCTTCAATTCAAACCTTCGACTTTAGTCTGAGCTCTCCTCTTAACCTTCCAGCACCGGGCAGGTGTCAGGCCATATACATCTTCTTACGAATTAGCATAGCCATGTGTTTTTGGTAAACAGTCGCCTGGGCCGATTATCTGCGACTCCGTCACCGGAGCGTCCTTTTTCCCGAAGTTACAGGACCATTTTGCCTAGTTCCTTAACCATGAATCTCTCGAGCGCCTTAGTATATTATACCCGATCACGTGTGTCCGTTTACAGTACGGATGATGATGACCTGAAGCTTAGCAGGTTTTCTTGGCAGTAAAATTACCTGCATTATCCGCGCAGCCGAAGCCTTGCGGTACTATCACCTTTCTCCTCTCCCGGCGTACTTCACTACCGGAATCTACGGGTACGGGCTTCAACCACCTATTCCGTCAGGTGGCAGCAGTGTCATCTCTGCGTCGCTGCATCGCAGTCAGCATCAGTACAGGAATATTAACCTGTTTTCCATCGGTTGCGCCGTTCGGCTATACCTTAGGGTCCGACTTACCCCCGGGTGATTGACATTGCCGGGGAATCCTTGATCTTTCGGCGTGCGGGGTTCTCACCCGCATTATCGTTACTTATGCCTACATTTGCTTTTCCATACGCTCCAGCAGACCTCACGGTCTACATTCTACGCTGAATGGAATGCTCTCCTACCGATATACACTGTATATCCCATAGCTTCGGTTATATGCTTATGCCCGCGTATTATCCATGCAGGACCGCTCGACTAGTGAGCTGTTACGCACTCTTTAAATGAATGGCTGCTTCCAAGCCAACATCCTAGCTGTCTAAGCAGTCCCACTGCGTTTTGATTCCAACTTAGCATATAATTGGGGACCTTAGCTGATGGTCTGAGTTCTCCCTCTTTCGTCAACGGACCTTAGCACCCGCTGGCTCACTCCCTGTCTTCATGTTCCCGCATTCGGAGTTTGGCCGGATTTGATAGGCGGTGAAGCCCTCGCATCCAATCAGTAGCTCTACCTCAGGAACAAAACAACAGAGGCTGCACCTAAATGCATTTCGGAGAGTACGAGCTATTTCCCAGTTTGATTGGCCTTTCACCCCTACCCACAAGTCATCCGAAAACTTTTCAACGTTTACCGGTTCGGGCCTCCAGTTTGTGTTACCAAACCTTCACCCTGCTCATGGGTAGATCACTAAGGTTTCGCGTCTACCACCCCTGACTTCGCGCCCTGTTCAGACTCGCTTTCGCTTCGGCTTACGCACCTGAAGTGCTTAACCTCGCCAGAGATGAGTAACTCGTAGGCTCATTATGCAAAAGGCACGCCGTCACCCTACGGAAGGGCTCCGACTGCTTGTAGGCGTATGGGTTCAGGAACTATTTCACTCTTCTGTTCGAAGTGCTTTTCACCTTTCCTTCACAGTACTTGTTCACTATCGGTCTCTCAGGAGTATTTAGCCTTACCGGATGGGCCCGGCCGATTCGGTCAGGATTACTCGTGTCCCGACTTACTCAGGATATTGCTATGACGAATAAAAGTACATGTACGGGATTGTCACCCTCTATGATCGCATTTTCCAATGCCTTCCATTTCAGTTATTTTGTCAATGTCGCAATCCTACTACCCCTCAAATGCCGAAACATTTAAGGTTTGGGCTGTTCCCCGCTCGCTCGCCGCTACTGGGGGAATCACATTTTGTTTTCTTCTCCTGCAGGTAATTAGATGTTTCAGTTCCCTGCGTTTGCCTTCCTTACGGAATGGTATGTCTTCAACATACCGGGTTGCCCCATTCGGAAATCTGCGGATCAATGGTCATTTGCACCTACCCGCAGCTTATCGCAGCTTATCACGTCCTTCATCGCCTCTGAGAGCCTAGGCATCCACCATACGCCCTTATTGATTTACTCGTTATTTTATCTATCTTCTCGATTTTCACACATTTACCATATATACCATATAATAAACATATGAGTCATTGTGGAATATATCTTTCCATGTTTCCAGTATGTCAAAGAACCGTACTCTATCCTGTTAACCAGGAAAGAATCATGTGGAGAATAAGGGAGTCGAACCCTTGACCTCCTGCGTGCAAAGCAGGCGCTCTAGCCAACTGAGCTAATCCCCCGTCACGTAGTCCCTCGCGGAGTTGAACCGCGGACCTCTACATTATCAGTGTAGCGCTCTAACCAACTGAGCTAAGAGACTGGGTCATGCCCCGCTGCGGGGATGCTGTGTCAGGTTGAAGGGTTTTACAGCAAGTGCATATATAACCGGTACTCCAGAAAGGAG